>Ga0208266_100011_pt1 | contig 276248 bp, 259 predicted proteins | sample LakWasMet67_HOW9_2_FD_183897 | JGI IMG/M metagenome (GOLD analysis project Ga0208266, IMG submission 183897) | Freshwater sediment methanotrophic microbial communities from Lake Washington under simulated oxygen tension - Sediment Metagenome... | ecosystem: Environmental > Aquatic > Freshwater...
TGCAAATATCAATCAACAGATTGTAAGAAAAAATAAGCATGATCACGAAACATTTATTATTAGCTCTTTTGGGGCTTGTTTTGTCATTACCTAGTTTTGCGCAAGTAAAAGGCAGAGTGGTGGAGATTTCGCAAAACAAGAAAGATACGTCGGCACTTCCTGGCGTAACCGTATTTTGGTTGAATACATCTATAGGTTCAACAACAGATGTCAATGGTTTGTTTTCTATTCCATCAACTACCGAAACCAATCGTTTAATTATAACCGCTGTTGGTTATAAAAGTGATACCTTAGCAATTAAAGATACCACGAAGTTCTTGTCTATCCGATTAAAAGGTGGAGTAGAGTTAAACGAAGTAGAAGTGGTGTATCAATCTTCAGGAACAGAATTATCCTACATGAGTGCCATTAAAATGGAAACCTTAAATGAACATTCATTAATGAAGGCCGCTTGCTGTAATTTATCTGAGAGTTTTGAAACCAACCCCAGTGTGGATGTTAATTTTGCAGATGCGGTAACTGGAACTAAGCAAATTCAAATGCTAGGATTATCAGGACAGTACGCTCAAATTACCAAAGAAAACATGCCTTACATGCGCGGTTTAGCAAACGGCTATGGATTGAGTTTTATTCCGGGGACTTGGATTCAATCTATTCAATTAAGTAAAGGAGCAGGTTCTGTTATTAATGGTTACGAAAGTTTTACGGGACAAATCAATACCGAATTGCAAAACCCAGAAACGTCAGATCGTTTAAACTTTAATACATACGTGAATCAAAATGCACGTAACGAATATAATTTAAATGTGAAACATCGCTTTAATGAAAAGTTTGCGGTTGGATTATTAACCCATGCAAATTTTAATCCTTTGAAAGAAGATATGAATCACGATGGTTTTTTGGATATTCCAACTGGTAAACAATATAATGTGATGAATAAGTATGCTTATAATTCAGGAAAAGGTTTTGAAGCGCAATTTGGAGGTGGCTATTTGGAGGATGTTAGAAACGCTGGACAAAACCATCCTTCCATTGAATTTGATACAATATCTCACGGTCCTGGGCATTCAGTTGTTGTTGCAGATACTTTACCATTATACTTGGTTGAAATAAAAAACAAAAAGTGGGAATTATATAGTAAAACAGGATTTGTATTCAGAAAGAAACCAGGCACAAGTATGGGATTACAGTTATCTTACTTAAATCATGATCAACATAATACCTATGGTTTAAATACCTATACTGGTTTACAAAAAACATTTTATGCCAATTATATTTTTCAGGGAATCATTAAAACAACGGATAACACCTATAAAATTGGAGCAAGTTATTTAGATGATAACGTCAGCGAAACTTATCGTTTATTCAAATTTGATCGTCATGAAAAAGTAGCTGGAGCTTTTGCAGAGTTTGCTCATAACAAAGGTGAGAAATTTAATGTAGTGGCAGGATTACGTGCCGATTATCATAACTACTATGGCTTGTTTTTTACACCGCGTTTACACATGCGTTATGCACTAAAAGGCAGCAAAACGGTTTTTAGAATTAGTGGCGGTAGAGCTTTAAAAACAGCGAATGTATTTGCTGAGAATACGCCTTTAATGGCAACTTCAAGAGATTGGATTATCAAGCCAAGTGATTTAACAATGCCTTATGGTTTAAAGCCAGAAACAGGATGGAACTATGGATTTAACTTTACTCAAAAAATGAAGTTGAATTACAAAGATGCTTATGTAACAGTTGATTTGTACCGTACTGATTTTACACAACAAGTGGTAGTGGATGTAGATAATAATACGCAAGAAGTTTCTTTTTATAATTTAAACGGACCATCGTATTCAAACACTGCGCAAGTAGAGTTTGGTTGGGAAATTCGTAAACGCTTGAATGTAAAAACAGCTTATCGTTATGTGGATACAAAAGTAAATTATCAAACAGGTTTGCTTCAAAAAGCTTTAGTATCGATGCACAGAGCGTTTATTAATATTGGTTATGAAACTAAAAACAAACATTGGCTATTTGATGCAACCTTGCAATACAATGGTAAAAAGCGTTTACCTCAAACGAGTTTAAGTCCTGAAGAATATCAGCGAGCTGAGTATTCTCCTGATTTTTATAATGTGTTAGCGCAAATAACCTACATGGCTAAAATTAAACGTGCTGATTTTCATGTGTATATTGGTGTTGAAAATGCATTGGATTATAAGCAGCCAAATCCTATTGTGGCGAGTGATGCACCATTTAATAAATACTTTGATGCTAGTATGGTGTGGGGACCCATTTACGGAAGAATGATGTATGTTGGTTTGAGGTATAAGATAAAGTAAGGCTTGTTCTATTCCCCCTTCGAAGGGGGTGCCTGAAAGGCGGGGGATGTGGTACTAAAACATCCCTCCCCCTGCGGGGACTCCCTTCAAAGGGAGAAATGGATTCCAACTTCAATTCAATTGAATAATACTTTCATGTTTTTTACACTTCCGCATACTTTGGTTATGCTATGAAGTGATTGTTGCTTTATTATTGAAGGCGAAAAGAAAAATCCTAATGCCTCTTCTTTTTCTTGGTATGATTAAAGCTAGGGCAGGTATCGCACTTGTTTTTACCTCTAAATAAGAAACAGCTAGAAAACAGAAGGGAGCTGCTTAAAGCAATAATTAATAGGTAAATGTATTTAGGGCGAATCATATAACGAATTTACGAATTTTAGTTTTAAAAAGCCCTTCTGTTTTAAAAATATCTGCCTGATTTATTGGCTAATAGATGTTAATATAATTTGACTTTCTAATCCAAAAAATCCTTAAAAAAACTACATTTGTGTATGAACTCAAACGAACAGTTTTTAAAAGAGGAATATATTCCTTTGTTACAACAATTATCCGATAATGAGGTGGGCTTATGGGGCGTTTTATCACCACAAGGAATGATAGAACATATGACCGATGCTTTTGCTAATGCACATGGTAGAATTAAGTTGCCTGCTCAAACACCAGAAGCTATTTTGCCTAAAGTGAGAGCTTTTGCATTAAGCGAAACGCCTTTTAAAGAAAATACTAAAAATGTATTGATGAGCGAGGAACCAGCTCCTTTAAGAAACCATTCGATAACAGAAGCAATTTGGGAGCTTGAAAAAGAAATAAAAGCATTTATGGATTTTTATAAAGCTAATCCAGATTCTAAAAATTTAAATCCATTTTTTGGTGAGTTTAATTACGAGGAGTGGTTGCATTTATTACACAAACACGCTAATCACCATTTAAAACAATTCAATTTATTATAAGTATGGATCATCACAGAGGAAGAAATAATAGAAATAGTGAAGAGAATTTAGAGAATTTAATTTTTGGTACACGTGCTGTTATCGAAGCCATTAGCGCAGGAAAAGAAATTGATAAAATCATAATTCAAAAAGGCTTATCTAATCAATTGTATAGCGAATTACGTAAAGCAATTAAGGATTTAGATATTCCTATTCAAATTGTACCACCAGAAAAAATCAATCGTATTACTTCTAAAAATCACCAAGGTGTTTTAGCTTTTGTATCTCAAATTACCTATTACGAAGTAGAAGATTTACTAGCGGATGTTTTTGAAAAAGGAAAAACACCTTTAGTATTAATTTTAGATAGAGTTACTGACGTTCGTAATTTTGGAGCCATTGCTCGTAGTGCTGATTGTGCTGGTGTTGATTTTATTATCATTCCAAGCAGAGGTGCTGCTCAAATTAATGCAGATGCAGTAAAGACAAGTGCAGGTGCTTTAAACAGAATGAAGGTTTGTAGAGTAGATAATTTAAAAAATAGCATCGAGTATTTAAAAGAATCGGGCTTACAAATTATTGCTTGTCACGAAAAAACGGAGAGCTACCACTTTAATGCTGATTTGGCAAAACCTACAGCAATCATTATGGGCTCCGAAGAAAATGGAATTTCTAACGAATATTTAAAACGCAGCGATATGCAAGTAAAAATTCCGATGGTAGGAAATATTGCGTCATTAAATGTGTCGGTAGCAACTGGTGTTATTTTATTTGAAGCGGTCAAACAACGATTATAATTTAGACCCGAAAGGTTTTTAAAACCTTTCGGGTCTTGTATAAAATGAAAACGATAGGAGAAATAAAAGAAAGAGAGTTAATTAAAGAGTGCATCTTTAAAACAGCTCGTTCTGGCGGTGCTGGTGGACAAAACGTTAACAAGGTTGAAACAAAAGTGGAGTTGTGGTTTAATATTGCAGAGTCGGAATTATTAACGGATGAAGAGAAAAATATTTTACTTCATAAATTACATAAGAAGTTAGAAAAAGAAACAACCATTCATTTACAAGAGCAAACAGATAGAACACAATTAAAAAATAAAGAATTAGTAAAAGAGAAATTTTATAAATTAATTCTCTCAGGATTTAAAATTGTTAAGCCTCGTAAGGCAACTAAAGTAAGTAAAGCAGTAAAAGCAAAACGATTAGAGAACAAACGACTTAAAGGTGAAATAAAACAACTACGTAAAAAAATAATATAATATGCCAAAGATTTTAATTATTGACGACGAAAAAGCGATTCGTAGAACGATTAAAGAAATTTTAGAGTTCGAAAAATACAATGTTGATGAAGCAGAAGATGGTCAGCAAGGTTTGGATATGGCTTTGAAAGGAAATTATGATGTGATTTTAAGTGATATCAAAATGCCTAAGTTGGATGGTACAGAGTTGTTGAATAAGTTAATGGCTCATGGTACAGAATCATCTTTAATCATGATGAGTGGACATGGAAATATTGAAACTGCCGTTGATGCTGTGAAAAAAGGTGCTTTTGATTACTTAGCTAAACCAATCGATTTAAACCGTTTGTTGGTAACCATTCGTAATGCGATGGATAAAACATCATTAGTAACTGAGACTAAAGTGTTGAAAAAGAAAATCGGTAAGTCTTATGAAATGATAGGTGATTCAAAAGCCTTGAATAATATCAGAGAGATGATTGAAAAAGTTGCACCAACAGATGCTCGTGTTTTAATTACAGGAAGTAATGGTAGTGGTAAAGAATTAGTAGCTCGCGAAATTCATAATAAAAGCAGTCGTGCCAATGCATCTTTAATTGAAGTAAACTGCGCCGCTATACCAAGCGAGTTAATTGAGAGTGAATTATTTGGACATGAAAAAGGTGCTTTTACTAGCGCTGTGGCTACTCGTAAAGGTAAATTTGAATTAGCAGAAGGTGGTACTATTTTCCTAGATGAAATTGGAGACATGAGTTTATCGGCTCAAGCAAAAGTATTACGTGCTTTGCAGGAAAATAAAATTACTAGAGTAGGGGGGGATAAAGAAATTAAAGTAGATGTAAGAATTATTGCAGCTACCAACAAAGATTTGAAAAAGGAAATTGAAAAAGGAGAATTCAGAGAAGATTTATTTCATCGTTTAAGTGTTATTCCAATTCAAGTGCCTTCATTAAATGATCGTAAAGAAGATATTCCGGCATTGGCTGAGCACTTTATTAATTTGATTTGTACTGATTACGGAATGCCTGTTAAAACAATCACGAAAGCTGCATTGACAGAATTACAAAAGAAAGATTGGACAGGAAATATCCGTGAATTTAGAAATGTGATTGAACGTTTAATCATTTTATGTGGTAAAGAAATTACAGATAAAGACGTGAAACAATTTGCTTAATGAATAAACTTATTGCAATATCTATAGTTATTGGTGGTTTGTTTTCTTGCAATACAAGTAAACAAGAAGAAGTAACTAATATTTCTTCAACAGTAAATTTGTTAGATACCGCAAAATGGTTTATTGGAACTTGGCAAAATCCAACATCGGATGGCTTATTTACAGAGCAATGGAATCAAAAAAACGATTCGGTTTATTCGGCAATAAGCACAGTTATAGTTAACAAAGACACTGTGTTTTATGAATCAATTTCGTTAGAACAAAAAAAAGATTCGTTGTATTACATTGTATCCGTTAAAGATCAAAATAAAGAATTACCAGTTTCATTTAAATTGATAAGTGTAACTGATAACCAATTGGTATTTGAAAATGCTAAACATGATTTTCCAAGTAAAATAACCTATTCAAAAATTAAGGAAGATTCAATTGTTGCCTTTATTTCTGGCTTAATTGACGGAAAAGAAAAAATAGAACAATTTCCAATGAAGAAAATTAAATAAGATGCAAAAAACAACCGAAGCCGATTCATATTATAATAATTTGGAGACCATGAGTGTTCAAGAGTTATTGATGAACATGAATAAAGAAGATAAATCTGTTCCTTTAGCTGTAGAACAAGCTATTCCTCAAATTGAAAAATTAGTGGACGTGATAGTTGCTAAAATGCAACAAGGCGGACGCTTATTTTATATGGGCGCAGGCACAAGCGGACGATTAGGAATATTAGATGCAAGTGAATGTCCTCCAACTTATGGAATTGAACATGGTAGAGTAGTAGGTTTAATTGCTGGTGGAGACACCGCTATTAGAAAAGCTGTTGAGTTTGCAGAAGATGATGTGAACCAAGGTTGGGCAGATTTACAAGAACATCAAATTAACCATAACGATGTGGTGGTTGGTATTGCAGCCTCAGGAACAACTCCTTATGTAATTGGTGCATTGGAAACCTGTAATAAAAACAACATTGAAACAGGTTGTATTGTTTGTAATAGTGGTTCACCAGTTGCTGCAGTATCTAAATTTCCTGTTGAAGTAGTTGTTGGACCAGAGTTTGTAACTGGTTCAACCAGAATGAAATCAGGTACAGCACAGAAGTTAGTTTTGAATATGATTTCTACTTCTGTGATGATTAAGTTAGGAAGAGTGAAAGGAAATAAAATGGTGGACATGCAATTGAGTAATGATAAACTAGTTGACAGAGGAACTAAAATGGTAATGAAAAATACTGGCTTAGAAGATTATGAGGTAGCTAAGGAATTATTATTGAAGTATGGTAGTGTTAGAAAAGCAACGGAGAGTGTAGGTAAATAGTAAAGTATAAAGGAAAAATTAAATCTCGAATTTTAAATTAAATCAATTCCTCCTTTGAAGGAGGTGTCCGCAGGACGGAGGATGTTTTGAAAAATAAGATATTACCATATAATCCCATCTTAAAAGACTATGCTAAAAAGCTTAGAAAGCAAGGTGTTTTGTCGGAGGTGTTATTATGGAAGAAAATTCAAAAAATGACTCTAGGTGTTGAGTTTCATAGACAAGTTCCTATTGATAATTATATTGTTGATTTTTTTTGTCATGAAATAATGTTGGCTATTGAAGTTGATGGAGATAGTCACTTAAATACAGATATTCAAATAAATGATATAGTAAGACAAGAAACTCTTGAAAAACTAGGAGTTCAGTTTATAAGATTTAATGATTTAGATGTAAAGAAAAATATGAATGATGTGATTCGTTGTTTGCAAGCAAAAGTAGAGGAACTAAAAGAAACGTGACATCTCCCGCCCTGCGGGCACCCTCTTCAAAGAGGGAATTAACTCAACTTAAAAATCAAAAACTATTTTATAAATAATGACAGAACAAAAAAATAATCCGCTACATGGTAAAACCCTTCAAATGATTTTAGAACATTTGGTGCAACATTACCGTTGGGATGGATTAGCTTACCATGTTGATATTAATTGTTTTAAATCAAATCCAAGCATTAAATCGAGTTTAACGTTTTTACGTAAAACACCCTGGGCGCGCAAAAAAGTAGAAGATTTGTACGTGGATTTAATGAATTCTTAATCAAACAGTTCTCGTTAAAAGTTTTATCTTTGGAAACATTATTCCCTTTTAATTGTATTATATACACAAAACTAAAAATCTATAAAACTATGTTATTAAACAAACTAAAAACGATTACAGGAGCTATTGCTATTGCCGCTCTTACAACAACATCATTAAGTGCACAATTAAAAGTGCCTGCTCCAAGTCCATTACAAACAGTAAAACAAGCTTTTGCTTTATCTGATATTACGATTGAATATTCTCGTCCAAGTGCAAAAGGTCGTGTTGTTTATGGCGATGTGGTTTCTTTTGGAAAAGTTTGGCGTACAGGTGCTAATGGTGCTACTAAAATTACTTTTGGTGAAGATGTAAAAGTAGAAGGTACTGAAGTAAAAGCTGGTACTTATGCATTATACTCAGTTCCTAATAAAGACAGTTGGGAATTGATGTTATATAAAGATTTAACCTTAGGTGGTAATGTTGCTGATTATAAAAAAGAAGATGAAGTATTACGTTTTACTGTTAAGCCAACTGCTTTAACTGAGAAAGTTGAAACATTTGAAATTAATGTTGCGGATATAACTTCCACTTCTGCTAACATCGAACTATCTTGGGAAAAAACTCGCGTGGCTTTTAAAGTAACAGCTGATATTGATTCTAAAATCATGAAAACAATTGAGTCAACAGTTGTTAAAGATACTCGTCCTTACTACCAAGCAGCTTCTTATTATTATGAAAATGATAAAGATTTGAAATTAGCTACTGAGTGGATTGACAAAGCAATTGCAAATAACCCTAAAGCATATTGGGTAGTTTTATTGAAAGCAAAAATCCAATTTAAAGCTAAAGATTTAAAAGGTGCTGCAGTTACTGCTGAACAAGCAAAAGTTTTAGCAACAGCAGATCAAGATGATGCTTACGTTAAAATGGCTGATAAAATCATTGCAGACTGTAAAAAATAATTTAGAGTTTTTATAATTCAAAAGTCCTATCGGTAACGGTAGGACTTTTTTGTTTTGGAATATTTTTATTATTTGGGCGTGCCCCGCAAAGAGGCAGCGGGTCGTGCTTTTCGCTGCAATCTTATTAGTGGCTTCGAGAGCCTCAGCCACCAATAAGGATTTACGCTACAATCACTCACGCGACTCTGATTTAAAATTTGATTAATAATTCCATTTCATAATGTTTGCGTTAGGGATTGCAGTGAAAATCCTTTTTTATGAGGCACGAATAAAAAAGATTGTAGCGAAAAGCCCGGGCCAAAGGCAACGCCCTAACTATTGTACAACCTTCCTTTTATTCAAAATCAACTGAATACAGTAAGCAAATGCCATAACCAATAAACATCCAATGACATTCAACCATAAGAAAGCTGTTAAATCAGTTGTCCAGGCATATACAATAAAACCTTCGGCGAATAAAGCGGCGTAAAAAACAGCTGTTCCGCTAATGTGTTTCATGTAAAAGGCAACTAAGAAAATCCCTAAAATAGTTCCATAAAATAAAGAACCTAAAATGTTAACGGCTTCAATTAAATTTCCAACTCTGCTAGCATAAAAAGCAACCATAATACAAAATAAGCCCCAAATAATAGTTGTCCAACGTGACGCTGATAAATAAGATTTATCACTTTCTTCTTTTTTAAATAAACGTTTATAAAAATCAATAATGGTTGTTGATGCCAGTGAATTTAATCCACTAGCCATAGAACCCATCGAAGCCAAAAAGATGATGGCAATCAATAATCCAACGACCCCAATTGGTAATTGGGTGGTAATGAAATTTAAAAATATATAGTTTGTATCATTCACATCTGCTTTGGGATTATTTTTTTGCATCAAAGCAGTTGCTTCTTTTCTAATTGCGTTACTTTTTTTATCAGCAGCTTGCACGTTTGTCCTTGCGGTATTAATAGCAGTTTCATCTTTACTATGAATGGCGTCTACTAATTTGTTGACTTCCGTTTGCTTTTCGGTATGAGCAATTACGTAGGCTTTTTCTAATACTTTAAAATCATCTTTGTATTCACTGTTTTGAATGCTATTAACTTCTACTTTATTAAAAAAGATAGGAGATTGATGGAACTGGTAAAACGTAAAAACGAGTACGCCAATTAACAAAATAAAAAATTGCATCGGTATTTTTACTAAGCCATTCATCACTAAACCTAAACGACTTTGCGCAATGGATTTCCCTGTTAAATAGCGTCCAACTTGAGATTGGTCTGTACCGAAATACGAGAGTTGCAAAAAGAAACCTCCAATAATTCCTGACCAAATATTGTATTTATTATTCACATCAAATTTGGTATCAATAGCGTTGAGCTTATCCATTTTGCCAGCAATATGCAACGCATCCGAAAAACTTACGTTATTAGGTAATAAATGAACGACCATATAAGCCGCTAAAAATAACCCCGCAAAAATGACACTCATTTGAAATAGTTGCGTGTACGATACAGCTTTTGCTCCGCCATAAACAGTGTAGGCAATTACAATTAATCCGTTTAAAACAATGGTATAATTGACATCAATATTTAAAATGGTTGATAAAATAATGGCCGGCGCATAAATAGTAATTCCGGTGGAAAGTCCGCGTTGCAATAAAAATAAAAAGGCGGTAAGTGTTCGTGTTTTATTATCAAAACGTTTTTCTAAAAACTCATAAGCTGTAAATACATTGAGTTTATGAAAAATGGGAATAAACGTAATACATAATACAACCATGGCTAAAGGCAAACCAAAATAAAATTGTACAAAGCGCAAGCCATCTGTATAACCTTGTCCAGGAGCTGATAAAAAGGTAATAGCACTAGCTTGCGTTGCCATTACCGATAAGCCCACATGGTACCACGGTAATTGTCGATCTGCTAATAAATAACCTTCAATATTTTTTGTATGGCGACTTTTCCAAACGCCGTAACCAACGATAGATAAAAGTGTAATACTTAATATAATCCAATCTATAAAACTCATTTATAATGTTGAGTGAAAAAGTAAAGAGAAACCATAACGGTTACTAATACGCCAATGACTAAAGCATAAACATTGCGCCATGATTTTAAGATTGGTGATTTTTCTTCTTCTAGTTTATTCATTGGTTAAATAGGGACGCGGATAAAACTGATTTGGCTGATTCTCACGGATTTTCTTTGATGTAGTTAATGGATTTTTTTGTGTTTAGTTGGTAAATGTGAATTTTTTATTGTCGTTTGTAAACACTTTTCTCTTGAATGCCGCTCGTTTACCAAAATTAAATAATAAGCCAACTTCTATGTTTGTTGCTTTAAGGTAATTAAATAATTGAACTTCATGTTCTGGTACTAACGCTTCACAAGATTTTAGTTCTAAAATGATTTTATCTTCTACTATGATGTCTGCAAAATATTCACCAACTATTGAATCTTTAAAGTGAACTTTGACGATTTTTTGAGATTCAACTTTAAAACCTCTACTTTTTAATTCAATAAGCATGGCGTTTTCGTATACTTTTTCTAAAAATCCAAAACCGAGTTCATTGTATACAAAATAATATGCATTGATTATTTCCTCAGTTATATCTTTATGTAATAATGATTCTGAATTGTTTTTATCCATATTCATTTAATGTTTTTTAAATTTATATATACGTTCTAGTATTACTTTCTTAATTTACTCTATAATATTCATCCGCATTAATCTGCTTAATCCGCTCAATCCGTGTTCCATTTAAACCAACTACTGCTTATTTTCTGGTAAACTCAATAAATTCACAAATAAACGGTAAGCACCTGGAATACCAGCGGGGAGTTCTCTAAAGAAAACTAATCCTGTATACACAAAATTCCCTTTACCATATTTACCAGTAATTAAACTACCGTCACTTGATTTTTCGTTAGGGTCTTTTATACTAAAAATAGTTTCGTATTGTTTATCAATTTCGGTGGCAAAGTAAATGCCTCGTTCTTGAATCCAGCCATCAAAATCTTTTTGTGTAATTTGATTTGGGAAGTTTAGTGCCGAATGTTTTTCATTATTAAATTGAACATCTGCTTTTTCGTCTGTAACTCTGTCTCTTGAAATAGTAAAAGGATAAGGACCAATATTAGCTTTTACTGGACCAATGCGGTTATTGGTATTATACTGCACAATTAAATTACCACCGTTTTTTACGTATTCCATTAGTTTAGGATAATGAACTTGTAAACGATCATTGGTATTATAAGCACGAACGCCTGACACAATAGCGTTGAATTGAGATAGATTTCCATTACTTAACAACTCGTCAGTTAAAATAGTTACGTTATATCCAATTTGTTTTAAGCAAGCAGGCACATCGTCTCCAGCGCCAGGAATGTAACCAATCGACGTTCCTATTTTCTTTAAATCAATATTAACTAAGCCTGCTTCGGCATCGCTCAAAATAAATTGATAAGGAATATGATCGTATTCGATGCGTTTAATGCTTTTATTATATAAAATAGAATTTATTAAAACAGAAGCTTCTATTTTTCCATCTTTCGCATTTTTATCTGCAACGATTGTTGCTTCTATAATTGCTTCGTCGCCTTTGTTTGCTAATTTGAATTCAGGATTTTTAATAGAGACATTCCATCCCGCACTTCCTTTTAATTCGAGTTTACCGTTTGTATTTGCTGTATTAGCTTTAACGGTTATAGAAACTGTTTTGGGAGTAGCGTCTGTAAACACAAATACTTTCTCAGGAATATTAACTGTTGCTGGAGGTAATATTTCAAACGGACGATAAATTTCTCCTTTTACTGGGTCAGTAAATTTATAAACTAATGCTCGTTCAATTTTTAAATTCAAATCTAAAATAGAGATATTAAAAATCACTTTAGTTGTAGATTCATTTTCTGGTTTACCAATTAATTCAGAATTAGTAACCATATATAAACCAATATCGTGTTTTTGATTTAACCAATAAGGATTTGAAAATGCCATCGAAGCTGATAGTTTTTCTTTACGTTTAAACGTATATAATTCGTTTGCTTTCAAAGATAAAGCTGTCGTTGTATCGCTTTGTAAATACGAAATCGAATTAAGTTTTACCGTTCCTTTATTTCTGCTTACTATTTGAGCTGTTATTGCAACATATTGTCCAGTTATGCCAATATAATCAGAAGTTGAAGCCTCTAACCATAATCCAGAACAAGCTAGCAATAAAGACTCTGTCTCTTTTAGTTTTTGCTTTTTCCAATAGCGTAAATTTTCGTTTGAATCATCTAAATTTTGAATTTGTTTAAAAATAGCAACTAATGAACTAACACTATTTTCTGGTGCTTGAGGATTATATGTTTTGATACAATCATCAATTAGTTTTTGAATTTTATCTTGTCCTTTAAATTTTGTCCAAGTGTTGTTGATTCCTTCAAACAAATCTGTTGCAACACTATCGCCTTTTAATAATTTAAAATATTCGAGGTTAGAACCACGTTGTTTAGCTGAACCAAAGCCTTGACTTTTGTGGCAAGAACGACTCTCGGCAGCAATTTCGCCATAGCTTTTTCCTAATAAAGGATTAAATACACCTACATCTATTTTTAATTGATTAGGAGCTGTGGTGTTGGTTGTTCCAAAATTAAAAGTGTTCCAAAAGATTCTTTTAGCTTGCCATACCTGAACAGATTTTAATTGTTCAGGAAAACGCTTTGGGTCGGCTGCTGCATCAAATGCTTCAAGTGCTAACATGGCAGAGGCTGTATGATGTCCGTGTCCGCCTTCTCCAGTAGTTGGAAAGCGACAAATAATCACATCAGGTTTAAATCGTCTAATCGTTAAAACCACATCAGACAAAATGCTGTCTTTATTCCAAAAGGTAAAGGTTTCTTCAGGTGTTTTTGAATAACCAAAGTCGTTAGCTCTTGTGAAAAATTGCTCTGCACCATCTATTCTTCGAGCTGCTAATAATTCTTGAGTTCTTATTAAACCTAATGGTTCACCTTGTTCTTTACCAATTAAATTTTGTCCACCATCTCCACGAGTTAAGGATAAATAGCCTGTTCGTAGTTTTTTTTCGTTAGCTAAGTAGCCTAATAAACGCGTGTTTTCGTCATCAGGATGCGCGGCTACATAAAGCACACTTCCAACAGTATTTAACTTCTTTAACCCCTGAATAATATCGGCTGAGTTTTGAGCGAATTGTGATATATATCCAAATAAAGGAAGGGCAAGAAATAGGAGTTGTTTTTTCATATATGTTTTAATACAAGATTTTGAAGATAATAATTATTACTTCAATTAAAATAATTATCAATTGTTAATTTGAATCTTTATTAAAGACAAATTAAATCCTATTTTTGTTTTGTAGTAATGAAAAAAGAATTCAACATAAACGAAATGACGGATGGTATATTATCATCTAATATTTCCTATGTGAGTAAGGCAATTACATTAGTTGAATCTACTAAGCACGAACATCAAGAACTGGCTCAACAAATCATTAATGCTATTATTAAGCACAGTGGCAATTCTTTTAGATTAGGTATCACGGGAGTGCCAGGAGTAGGGAAGAGTACCTTTATAGAAAGCTTTGGTTTAGAAGTAATTAATCGCGGTCATAAATTAGCGGTATTAGCAATTGATCCAAGCAGTCAATTAAGTAAAGGAAGTATATTAGGAGATAAAACAAGAATGGAGCAATTATCCGTTCATCCTAATGCCTTTATTCGTCCTTCGCCAAGTTCTGGCAGTTTAGGTGGAGTGGCTCGTAAAACGAAAGAAAGCATCATTATTTGCGAGGCGGCAGGATACGATTATATATTTATTGAAACCGTTGGAGTAGGGCAAAGCGAAACAGCTGTTCATCAGTTAACGGATTTCTTTTTGTTATTAATGTTAGCTGGTGCAGGAGATGAATTGCAAGGGATTAAACGTGGTATTATGGAAATGGCTGATGGTATGGTTATTACCAAAGCTGATGGAACTAATACAGACAAAGCTAAAATGGCTCGTGGGGAATATGCTCGTGCCTTACATTTATTTCCACCAACCGAAAGTAATTGGATTCCGGAGGTGTTAACTTGTTCAAGTACCGAAAATAAAGGTATTAAAGAAGTGTATGATATGATTGATAAATACAAACGTCATACAATAGCTAATCACTTTTTTGAATCGAAGCGTGCAAATCAAACCAAACAATGGTTACATCAAACGATTAATGATACATTGATTGAACGCTTTTATGCCAATCCAATTATTAAAGAAGAGATATTCAAAATTGAAAAACAGTTAGAACAAAATCTAATAAATCCATATCAAGCAGCTATGGATTTGTTTAAGAAGATATAAGCTGTGTATGCAAAAAAAAAGAATCATAGTTTCTGTAATAAATGATTTGGTAACCGACCAAAGAGTAGCTCGTACATGTTCTGTTTTATTTGAATTGAACTATAAAGTTTTATTAATTGGCAGAGAACAAAAAGCATCAAAACCTTTAGAGAAAAGAGATTACGATTGTAAACGCATGAAATTGTTATTTGAACAAGGCCCTCAATTTTATCTATTCTTTAATATTCGCTTATTTTTTGTTTTGCTGTTTACCAATGCCGATGCTCTTTTAGCTAATGATTTAGACACTTTATTGCCAAATTATTTAGTGTCAAAATTAAAAGGTATCCCTTTGATTTACGATAGTCACGAAATTTTTTGTGAAGTGCCTGAGCTTCAAAACAATCCTAGTAAAAAACGTATTTGGGAAAAACTAGAATCATGGATTGTTCCTAAATTAAAATATTGCATTACAGTTAATCAAAGTATTGCTAATTACTTTACAGATAAATATAAAGTGCCGTTTATTTTTGTGAGAAATATTCCTAACTATACTAAGATTCAAAGTTTAAAATCGCGTACAGATTTGAATTTACCACTTGGAAAAAAAATAGTTATACTTCAAGGAGCAGGAATAAATGTACAACGTGGTGCTGAGGAATTAGTAGAGGCTTTTCAATATTTAGATGAAAACTATTTGTTGTTAATAATAGGAAGTGGTGATGTGATTCATCAATTAAAAGAGAATGCCATAAAATTTCAATTGCAAAATAAAGTTAAATTCATTGATAAGATTCCTGCATCAGAATTAAGACAATATACTTCTAACTCTAACCTTGGAGTGACGATTGATAAGGATACCAATATGAATTACCATTTTTCGTTACCAAATAAAGTATTTGATTACATGCACGCAGGCATTCCAATTTTAGCAACTAAACTTCCTGAAATTGAAAACTTGGTAAATACATATCGTATAGGAACCTTTATAGAAAACCATGACCCAAAACACATTGCTGCTCAAATACAAGATTTTATAAATAGTAAAGAGTATTTAGAATTCAAAAGTAATACAGTTATTGCATCTGTGGCTAATAATTGGACATCTGAAAAACAAAAGTTAACTCAATTGTTCGAAAGAATCAAATAAATTTTATTTTCTCTCCCCAATTTGCTGTCTCCACATCGCGTAGTAAAGGCCTTTCTCATTTAATAAATCTTGATGTTTACCTTGTTCAATTATTTTACCTTGCTCTAATACAAATATTTTATCAGCATGCATAATAGTTGATAAACGATGCGCAATTAAAACAGTAATTTGATTTTGCTTAGAAGAAATATCTCTAATGGTTTGAGTAATTTCTTCTTCGGTAATTGAATCTAGCGCAGAAGTTGCTTCATCAAAAATCAATAAATGCGGTTGGCGTAACAATGCTCTAGCAATGGATAAACGTTGTTTTTCTCCGCCAGACACCTTAATACCGCCTTCGCCAATGGTACTATTAATACCATTTTCGGCACGCCTTAATAAATTTTGACAAGCTGCTTTTTCCAACACATTCATTATTTCAGCATCAGTAGCATTTGGCTTTACAAATAATAAATTGTCTTTGATGGTGCCTGAAAATAATTGAGCATCTTGTGTTACAAATCCTAATTGTTGACGTAATTCTAATAAATCAATATCATTAGCATTTTTTTCATTGTAATAAATAGCACCTTCTTTGGTTGTGTACAATCCAACTAGCATTTTCACCAAGGTTGTTTTTCCGCTACCAGATGGACCAACAAAAGCAATGGTTTCTCCTGCATTTGCTTGAAATGATATGTTTTGGACTGCATAACTCGATGCTGTTTGATGTTTAAACGATATATTTTCGAATCGTAAATTTTTAACAGCACCTAATGGTAAAGGATTTAATGGTTTTACTTCGCTTTTTGAATCCATGAGCTTGGCATAATTTTCCATCGATGCTTTGGTTTCGTTATAGGTTATAATCATATTCCCTAATTCTTGCATAGGATTAAAAATAAAGAAGGAGAAAAACATCAAGGTGATTAAATCGCCAGGTAAAATGGTTTTTTGAAACACATAATAATATAAAACAAACACTAAACAGGTTCTTACAAAGTGAACTGTTGAACCTTGTATAAAGCTTAAACTTCTAATAAAGCGAACCTTTTTTAATTCGAGCCCTAATATTTTTATGGTGGTTGTGTTTAAACGTTCAACCTCTTGATTAGTTAATCCTAAGCTTTTTACTAACTCAATGTTTCTCAACGATTCGGTTGTAGCACCGGCCAAAGCTGTTGTTTCTCCTAATATTTGTTTGGAGATGGCTTTTATTTTTTTTCCTAAAAACGAACTTATCACTCCAATAACCGGAACCGTTGCTAAAAATAATACAGATAATTTCCAATCAAATTGCGTCACATAAAACATCACAAATCCAATACCTACAATAGATTGAAACACTAAGGAAATAGCCAATGTGATAAATTTTTCGCTGTCGGTTTTTACTTTTTGTAGCTTCCCTAAGGTTTCACCACTTCGTTGATCTTCAAAATCCTGATAAGGCAATTCTAGAGCTTTTTCAATACCATCCGTGTACATATTTGCCCCAACACGTTGTATGATGATATTTGTAAAATAGTCTTGAAAGTTTTTTGCTATTCGCGAAATCATCGCCGCACCAATAGATAATAGTAACCAAGGAACAATAGCTTTTATAAATTCGGATGCAGTTTTGAATGTGCCAATTTTTATCGCCACATTATTAATGGCTTTACCTGTAATAATGGAGTCGCTTAACGAAAAACAGATGTTAATAGACGCTAATCCTAATGCTAAAAACAAATAGAGTTTATATTTTTTTATTTGAGTATATAAAATTTTCATGGGATGTTTCTTAAAAAAGCGTGAAATTACGACTTATGAAACCATTAAATCAATTAATAATGGATAGTGAATAACTATTTAAGATTGCTTAACGTTTTATAAAAACAAGCCCTTAATTTTACATTATGAAATAGCCATGTTTTTGTGAATGTAAAAGACACGAAAATAACATGGCTATACCATACGCCCATTAAAAATAATATTAATCACGTATGAAATTTGGTATATGTTCTCTTAGTGTTATTCCTTGCCGCAAAGACGCTTCAAGCACTAGCGAAATGGTGACGCAGTTATTATTTGGTGAAACCTATACCATAGTTGAAGACAGAGAAGACTGGATTCAAATAACGACAAACTACGATAATTATCCCTGTTGGATTAGTGCTAAACAACATACTCGTTTAACAGATTTAGAATACAAATCCTTACAATCAACTACTTTAAGTTCCGAGTTGGTTCAGGTTGTAAATCAGATAGATAATAAATCTATTTTCCCAATTACAATTGGAGCAACCTTACCTAATTTTAAAAATGGAAAGTTAAAGATTGGCGACTCTGAATTTTTATTTGAAGGACAAACATCAGATACTTTGATTAAAAAGACTGTCAAAGATTTAAAAGATACTGCTTATTTGTTTATAAATGCACCTTATTTGTGGGGAGGAAGAAGCCCTTTTGGAATTGATTGCTCTGGTTTTACACAATTGGTTTACAAATTAAATGGTTATCAATTACCTCGTGATGCCAGCCAACAAGTGGAAATTGGAACTCCGTTAAGTTTTGTAGAAGAAGCAGAACCAGGCGATTTAGCTTTTTTTGATAACGAAGAAGGTAATATCGTGCATGTTGGTATGGTGCTTGAAAACCAGCAAATCATTCATGCTAGCGGTTGTGTGCGTATAGATAAATTTGATCATTACGGTATTTTTCATTCCGATAATAAAAAATACTCACACATGCTTAGAGTGATTAAAAAAGTCATTTAATTTTATTAATTTTGAACCCTCAATAATTTACAACACTTCTAAATTCACAAATTATTATGAAAGATATATTCGCAAAAATAGAAAAGAACATGGGACCTATCGGAGAGCATTCAAAAGCATCTCACGGTTATTTTACATTTCCAAAATTAGAAGGAGATGTTTCTCCTCACATGGGTTTCAGAGGAAAACAATTATTAAACTGGAGTTTAAATAACTACTTAGGATTAGCAAATCATCCTGAAGTTAGACAAGCAGATATTGAAGGGGCAACTAAATTTGGTTTAGCATTACCAATGGGTGCGCGTATGATGAGTGGAAACTCTGATTTACATGAGCAATTAGAACAAGGTTTATCTAAATTATCAAAAAAAGAAGATACAATCCTTTGTAATTTTGGTTACCAAGCAATGGTATCTGCAATTGACGCTTTAGTTGATAGACATGATGTAATTGTTTATGACGCAGAATCTCATGCTTGTATTTTAGATGGTGTTCGTTTACATATGGGTAAGCGTTTTGTATTTAAACACAATGATGTTGAAGATTGCGAAAAGCAATTAGTAAGAGCACAACGTTTAGCTGAACAAACTGGTGGTGGTATTTTAGTAATTACAGAAGGTGTGTTTGGTATGCGTGGTGACCAAGGAAAATTAAAAGAGATTGTTGAATTAAAGAAAAAATTTACTTTCCGTTTATTTGTAGATGATGCTCACGGTGTTGGTACATTAGGACCAAATGGTGGTGGAACTGGCGAACAACAAGGTTGCCAAGATGGTATTGATATTTATTTTGGAACATTCGCGAAATCATTTGCTTTAATTGGAGGTTATATTAGTTCTACCAAACAAGTAGTAACTTACCTACGTTATAATATGCGTTCTCAAATTTTCGCTAAGTCATTGCCAATGCCATTGGTTTATGGTTTATTAAAACGTTTAGAGTTAATTAATAAACATCCAGAATATCGTACTAAATTATGGGATATTGCAGGTGAATTACAAAAAGGATTAGTTGATGCAGGTTTTAATATTGGAGTGACTAATACACCAGTTACACCCGTTTACATGAATGGTTCAATACCTGAAGCAACAAACATGGTAATTGATTTACGTGAAAATTTTGGTATTTTCTGTTCAATGGTGGTTTATCCTGTAATTCCTAAAGGAATGATTATTTTACGTTTAATACCAACTGCTATGCATACATCAGAAGATGTAAGATATACAATTGAATGTTTCTCTAAAATTAAAGATAAATTGTACGGTGGTCAGTATGTTGCTGACGAAATTAGAGAAGGTTTCTCTCAAGCTCTTTAATTATTTGTCACACTGAGCGAAGTCGAAGTGTAAAAATAATGATACCATACATAAACATACATACACACCATTTATCGAAAGATAATGGTGTGTTTTTGTTTAATAACCGTTTTGGTTTTGATAAAGATTGTTATGTAGATACTTTTTTCTCAGTCGGTATTCATCCGTGGGATTCGAATTTGCAAATATCTTCAACTGAATTAGAAGAAATCATTCAACATCCAAAATGCGTAGCAATTGGCGAATGTGGTTTAGATAAAGTGATTGAAATTGATTTAGGAATTCAAAAAAAGATCTTTATTTCTCAGTTAGAACTAGCTGTAAAATATCAAAAACCAGTCATTATACATTGCGTGAAAGCATTTGATGAATTGATAGAAATTTGCAAACCTTATCATATGCAAATCACTTTAATTATTCATGGATTTAATAAATCAGGTCAATTAGCGAAACAATTGATTGATAATGGGTTTTATCTGTCTTTAAATTCCGCTATTTTTAAAAAAGTAGAGATTGATCTTAGCATTTTACCAATAGAAAAAATATTTCTAGAAACGGATAATTACGAATCTCTTTTGATTGAAGATGTTTATCAAAAAGCAGCGATTTGTTTTCAAATACAAGAAGATGAATTAAAAGCAAAAATTTATACTAATTTCACAGCCTTATTTAATACAAATGGAAGATAAACATTGGATGCAACGTACTCGTTTGTTAGTAGGCGATACGGGAATTGATAATTTACAAAAAGCTCATGTTCTCATTGTTGGTTTAGGAGGTGTAGGATCTTATGCGGCTGAAGCTTTATGCAGAGCAGGAATTGGAGAGTTAACTATTGTTGATGGAGACGTGGTTGATCCAACTAACAGAAATCGTCAATTACAGGCACTATCCTCTACTCATGGGATGAGTAAGGCTAAATTAATGGAAGAGAGAATGTTACAGATTAATCCTTCTGTGAAACTGAACGTGATTTCTGAATTTCAAGATCCAGAAAAGATGATTGCCTTGCTGCAAAATCCTTTTGATTATGTGATTGACGCTATTGATAGTATTACACCTAAAGTTCATTTAATAAAAACTTCTTTGGAAATGGGGCATAATTTAGTGTCGTCGATGGGTGCTGGTGGAAAAATGGATCCTACCCAATTAAAAGTGTTAGATATTTCAAAAACTTGTCATTGCCCAATGGCTTATTATTTGAGAAAAAGATTAAAAGAAGTTGGTATTAAAAAGGGATTTAAAGCAGTTTTTTCAACAGAATTGCCTGATAAACGCTCGATTATGAAAACCGATGGTACCAATTTTAAGAAATCTGCTTACGGTACCATTTCATACATTCCAGCAGTTTTTGGTATGACTTGCGCATCGGTTGTTATCAGAGATTTAACCTATTGGAAAGAAATTAAGTAAATTCAGTTAATTGATTATCAGAATCGTACTTTTTTAACAATTCTAATGTTATCAAATTTTTAACAATATTTTGGATTAATTAAATTAATCGCTAAGTTTGTAACTATAATAAATCCCCATTTATTTAATTTATTAATTATATATAACAATGAAAAAATTATTACTAAGTGCTTCAGCTTTTCTATCTTTTGCTGCTGCTATGAATGCTCAACAAATTCAACCTTGTGGTATGCATCAAGCTATGGAATCGCATTTAAAAAATGTACCAGGCTATGCGGCTAAATTAAATGCAGTTGAAGCTGTGAAAAATGCTGAATTAGCTAATTCAAATATGGCTGCAAAATCTGCCTCTATTACTTCAGCTTACACTTTTACTATTCCAGTAGTTTTTCATGTTTTACATTTAGGTGAAAATATTGGAAGTGGTACAAATGTTAGTGACGCACTTTTAACTAGTGCTTTAGCTCAAGTTAATAGAGATTTTGCTAGATTAGGTTCTGATACAACTACTATCGATCCTTTATACGATAGTTTGTACATCAATTCACGTATTCATTTTGAATTAGCAAAAAAAGATCCATTAGGAAATTGTACAAATGGTATTGTTCGTCATTATAACACTAGAACTAATTGGGCTCAATCTGATTTATTTAATTACCAATATAGTACAATGGCTCCAGGAAACTGGAATCCATCTAAGTATTTAAACATCTATATTGTTAAAAATATTATTGATGACGGTGGTTCTCAAGGAATTATTGTAGGATATACGTATTTGCCAGGAACTTCACCAATTGATCCTGCTGATGCAATTGCATACCGTTATGATTTCTTATCTGGCTTAAATGCTCGTTCATTAAGTCATGAAATTGGTCACTGGTTAGGTTTAAGTCATACTTTTGGAGGAAGTAATAATGCTGGAACTGTATGTGGAAATGATGACATTGGAGATACTCCTAGAACATCTGGATTCTTTAGTAATTGTCCTCAACCTTATACTGCATTAAACGACTCATGCGACCCAGGTAAGAGACCAAATATTAACAATATTATGGATTATTCATCTTGTCCTAAAATGTTTACTAAAGGTCAAACTGCTAAAATGAGAAACTCTTTACAATCATTAGTTGGTTTAAGAAAATTAGTTGTTGATACAGCAAATCTAATTGCAACAGGTATATTAGATGCAAATGGAAATCCTACAGCGGCAGTTGCTTGTGCTCCAGTTGCAGATTTTTCTGCTAATAAATTCTCTACGTGTGCAGGTCAAACTGTAACATTTAACAGTACTTCATTTAACTCGACTCCTTCTACATATTCTTGGGCTTTTGAAGGTGGTAATCCTTCTACATCCAATTCTCAAACTCAATCAGTTTCTTATGATACGCCGGGTACTTATTCCGTGTCTTTAACAGTATCTAATGGAAATGGAACTTCGTCTAAAACAGTAAATTCATTTGTTACTGTTAATTGGAATGGTGCAAAAACTCTTCCTTATAATGAAGATTTTGAAAATCAATGGTGGCCAGAAGGTATGGGCTTTAGAAATGAAGATTTAGGAACGCATGGTTGGGAAAGATCTCAATATGGTGCTGGTTTTTCTAATTACTCAACTGTGTTACCTAATGCTAATTACGTAAACAATTTTCCTGGTTTTGCTGGAAATGTAGATATTATCGAATTACCTCCTTTTGATTTTTCTAATACTTCTAATATTTCTATTTCGTATGATTATTCTTTTGCAAGAAAAACAGGAATTACTACAGATACTTTTAAATTACAATACAGTTTAGATTGTGGAGGTACTTGGTTAAATGTACCAGGTATGACAACTGCTTCTCAAATGGCTGTAAGTGGTGGTACAGTTAACGCTCCTTATATTCCTTGGAGTGCAGCTACTTCGGTATTAGATCCAACATATAAATGGAAAACCAAAACAATTATTCCTGCAATTTTAACAGGATTAAATAACAAGAGAGATGTGAAAATTCGTTTTTGGTTTCAAAATGACATTGCAGGTGGGCAATCTCAAAACTTGTATATAGATAATATTAATATATCAGGTACAGTTGGATTAAATGAATTTGAAAATTCACTAGGATTATCAATTTATCCAAACCCTACAAGTTCATCATCGGTTATTGAGTTTACTTCTCCTTCTAATTCAAAAGCTAGTATTTTAGTGTATGATGTTACAGGAAGAATTATTGAAGAAGGTAACTTAAGTGTTAATTCTGGAGTTAGTTCAAAATACACAGTAAATGCTTCTAACCAATTAAACTCAGGCGTGTATTTTGTATCAATCACGATTGATGGTAAAAAAGTTACTAAAAAATTAATTATTGAATAATCTAATATCTATTCTTATAAAAAAAACGCCTTTCTTATTAGAAAGGCGTTTTTTTTTGATAAAAATCAAATCATATAATCAGCAAAAAATAATTATCTTTGCGCCCTCATTAACAAGTATTTGAGATTAAAATTAAATCAACCTATTTATGAAATTTTTAAGATTTTACATTTTATATAGATTAGAAATTATTATTGCCCTAGTTATTTTAGGCGTTTTATCACATTTATATCTTGACGCAGTTACCGCTTGGATTTGCTACACATTAGCCATATTCTCTCTTGTGTTTTATTTTGGAATGGGAACTATGCGTATAGTTCAAGAAGCAGTAGCAGATGGAGATGTAGATTTAGCTATGAAATATTTAAATAAAATTAAATTTCCAAGATTATTGTATAAACCAATTCGTTCGGGTTACTATATGTTGCAAAGTAACTTATCAATGGCATCTAATGATTTAGATAAAGCAGAAGATAATATTAGAAAGAGTTTGAAGATAAAATCTAAGATTGTTGGAGATATGGAAGGTTCTAACTTAATGCAGTTAGGATTTATTGAATTAAAGAAAGGAAATACTAAACAAGCTCGTGTTCATTTATTAGAAGCGGTGAAATCTGGCATTCCTGATAAAGATAGTTTAGCTGCCGCACACTTACAATTATGTAATATTGAAGCTCAACGTATGCAATATAAAATTGCTAAACAACACTTTAAAAAGGCAAAAGATTTAAAACCAAAAAATGATGAAATTGTTTCTCAATTAAAACAAATGGAGAAGCAAATTAGCAGAATGCCTGGTTAATTATAATTAATCAACAACTTTACAGGTAACGCCATTTTTTGGTTCATTCCATTCAGAGCAATCTCCATTTGAAGATTCAACAATATTATATGGATCTCCGTTTGGATAACGACAATCGCAAGCATGTTTCTTTTTACAACTATAATGTAGAGAAGCGAATGCAATCATAAAAGCTACTATTTTAATTTTATTGGTCATTATATTCCTTTAGGATAACATATAAAATATTTGGTCACTTTTTTACTTAGCATCTTAATATTTAATTGGTCAGATGCTTTAGCTACATCTATCAATTGACCATTTTTATGTAAAATGTTGATTTGAACTTTTGATGAATTGTAAGCGCTATTATTTACGCTTTCAGAAAACACAAAGTATTCCGAATCCTTTTTAGACAGCTTATATTTCTTCATTACCTTTTCCTGAATTTGATTTTTATAAGCAGGAGTGAAGTTTTTATTTTGAAGTTCAATTTTATATAAGTTTCTATCAATAATATTGGTACATAAAGTTGATAAAACTACATCTTTATGATTCATCCAAACCTTTACGGAAGCCATGATGTCGTAATCATCTAATAATACAAACTGTTGTAATAGTTCGGGTTTACTAATAAAATCTTTTTTACTGAAATTATTTTTTAAGAATAATGATAGGGCAGGAGTTGCAAATAAATCTTCACCAGCTAATGATAATTCTTTAGCACGTTTTAAAACATTGACTAATAATTTCTCAGCACTTAACACTGTTTTATGTAAATATACTTGCCAATACATTAAACGGCGAGCAATTAAAAAACTCTCTACACTATAAATACCTTTTGCTTCTACTACTAAATTACCATCTTTTACATTTAGCATTTTAATAATACGGTCGCTACTCACAACACCTTCCGAAACACCCGTAAAAAAGCTGTCTCGGTTTAAGTAATCCAATCTATCCATGTCTAACTGACTAGATACTAATTGATGTAAAAATTTTTTTGGATGTTCGTTTTTAAATATCTTAATGGCTAAGCTTAATTTACCTTTAAATGTTTTGTTTAATTCATCCATCAACATTGTTGAAATGTCTTCGTGGTTTATACCTTTTACAATCGTATGTTCTAAGGCATGAGAAAAAGGTCCGTGGCCGATATCATGTAACAAAATAGCTACAATAGCAGCTCTAGATTCTTCATCTGTAATTTTAATATCTTTTGATTTTAAAACCTGTAATGCTTCCGTCATTAAATACATGGCGCCAATCGCATGATGAAAACGTGTATGCAAAGCACCAGGATAAACCAAATTGGTTAAACCTAATTGTTTAATTCTTCGTAAACGCTGAAAAATAGGGTGATTAATTAAATCATATACCAAATCATCCGGCAATGTAACAAAGCCATAAATTGGGTCGTTTATTATTTTTCGTTTATTTGAAATCATAGTATTTATTGAGATAGTAAAGTTACTTATTTTTAATTAGTTTGCGTTAGGGATTGAAACGAAAATCCTTTTTGATGACTGATCAAGCCTAAGCGCGACTCGAAGCACAAAAAGATTGAAGTGAAAAGCCCGGCAAAGCTGCCTCTTTTTGCTTTGCAACGCTCAAATAATAGTAAATGAAATTATAACTAAAATGCTTATTTTTGTTCTTCAATTTTAAAACAGCTTTATGCCAAAAATATCTACAAAGGCAATTGACATGCCTTCTTCACCAATTCGTAAATTAGTTCCATTTGCTGAAGCAGCTAAAAAACGCGGTACAAAAATCTATCATTTAAATATTGGTCAACCTGATATTGAAACTCCTGAATCCTTTTTAAATGCTGTTAAAACTGCTGACTTTAAAGTATTAGAATATAGCCATAGTGCAGGTAACGAAAGCTACCGTAAAAAACTATGTAACTATTACAAATCATATAATATCAATATCGATGCTAGTGAAGTGATTATTACTTGTGGAGGTTCTGAAGCGATTGAAATCACTATGAAGACTTGTTTTAATGAGGGTGATGAAGTAATTATACCTGAGCCTTTTTATGCAAATTATAATGGTTTTTCTACAGCAGCTGGCGTAAAAGTAGTTCCAGTTAGAAGTTATATTGAAACTGGTTTTGCATTACCTCCCATTAGTGATTTCGAAAAAGTAATTACTCCAAAAACTAAGGGTATTATGATTTGTAACCCTGGAAATCCAACGGGTTATTTATATACAAAAGCAGAATTAGAAGCATTACGCGACTTAGTAAAAAAATACGATTTGTATTTGTTAAGCGACGAAGTGTATCGTGAGTTTTGTTATGATGGAAAAGAATATGTTTCGGTAATGCACTTAGATGGTATCGAAAATAACGTCATACTATTGGATTCGATTTCTAAACGTTATAGTGCTTGTGGAGCTAGAATTGGCGCAATGATTAGTAAGAATAAAGAAGTGATGGCAGCGGCTATGAAATTTGCTCAAGCGCGTTTATCGCCACCAAGCTATGGACAAATAGGAGCAGAGGCTGCATTAGATACGCCTCAATCATATTTTGATGGAGTAAAAACAGAATACATTGCTCGTAGAGATTATGTGATTGAAGAAATCAATAAAATTGATGGTGTGTTTTGCCCTAAACCAAGTGGTGCTTTTTACTGCATCGCTCGTTTACCAATCGATAATTCTGATAAATTTTGTCAATGGTTATTAGAAGAGTTTTCGTTTAACGGACAAACCGTAATGATGGCTCCGGCTTCAGGTTTTTATTCAACTCCAGGAGCAGGAACTAATGAAGTACGTTTAGCTTATGTTTTAAACAAAGAGGATTTAAAAAATGCTATTACGTGTTTAAAAGAAGCTCTAAAAGTATATCCTGGAAAAACTAACTAATTAGTTACAGTGTAGTTTTAATAAGCCAAAAACACCTTCATAGAGGTGTTTTTTTGTTTTATATGTGACAGTATGGCTCATAAAATAATTCAATGTCAGTCTTTTTAGCGATGGTATGTTTTATGAGTCAAAACAAATCATGAGAAGTTTTCCCTTAAAAGAATTATTATCTGTTATCAAATATCCTGTAATGTTTTTGGTTATTATTTGGCTAATATTTTGGGCAGATAATTATTGGAATTTGGATTTATATTTATTTGGTGTCAATCCTCGAACCATGAGCGGATTAAAAGGTATTTTATTTGCTCCTCTTATTCATGGCGATTTGAGTCATATATTGAATAACAGTTTGCCAGTTTTGATTTTAGGCTCAATGATTTTTTATTTTTATAAACCCATTGCTTGGCCTGCCATTCTATGGATATATTTAGTAAGTGGCCTTTGGTTATGGGTTGGAGGCCGAAATAATGATGTGATTCCTAATTATCATTTTGGCGCTAGTACTTTGATTTATGGATTTTCTACTTTTTTATTTTTTAGTGGCGTATTCCGTAAGCATAAGCAGTTAATGATGGTGTCAGCTTTTGTGGTTTTTACTTATGGAAGTATTACTTGGGGTATTTTTCCTATTGATAGAACGATGTCGTGGGAAGGACATTTATTTGGCTCCATTTCAGGGATTTTAGTGGCTTATAGTTACCGAAAAGATGGACCACAACCGATACAATATCAATGGCCTGAGGAAGAAATTGATTTAGAATCTATAGCAAATCAAGAATTGCTTGAAGAACAAAATGCGGCACGAATCCAAGTTGATTTACAAAATGATAAACCATCTTTAGATCCTTTTCAAATCGTTTATCATTTTAAAGAATCTAATGAGTCAAAACCACCTGAAACCAAAGAATAGCATTTATATATGAAGTTTTGGTTAACTCTAATTGACACATCCAATTTCTGATTTTTTTAACAAAAAATTTTGAGTATATTTGCCCGAATTTTAACACCGAAAATTCATTCTTATGGCATCAACACTTTTAGCAAACAAATTTGCTCCCGAAGGTTTAACGTATGATGATGTATTATTAGTTCCCGCTTATTCAGAAGTTTTACCTCGTGAGGTAAACATTTCTAGTCAGTTTACTAAAAACATCCGTATAAATTCCCCAATTGTTTCAGCAGCAATGGATACTGTTACTGAGTATCAAATGGCAATTACAATTGCACAAGAAGGAGGAATAGGGGTTTTACATAAAAACATGACAATTGCTGAACAAGCAGCACATGTGCGTAAAGTAAAACGTAGCGAAAGCGGGATGATTGTAGATCCTTTAACTATTCTTCAAACTGCTAGCATTAATGATGCTTTAGCAATCATGGCAGAAAACAAAATTGGTGGTGTTCCAGTAGTTGATGCTGATAAAAAGTTTGTAGGGATTGTTACGAATCGTGATTTACGCTTTGAGAAAAATTTAAAGCGTTTGGTGAAAGAAGTGATGACTCCTGCTAGTAAAGCGGTTACAGCTAAACAAGGTGTAACATTAAAACAAGCCGAAGAAATTTTACAAGATCATAAAATTGAAAAATTACCAATCTTAGATAAAAACAATCGTTTAATTGGTTTAATTACTTACAAAGATATTATCAAAATTAAAGTGCGACCTAATGCTGCTAAAGATGATAGAGGTAGATTACGTGTAGCTGCTGCGGTTGGCGTTACTGCCGATACCATGGAGCGTGTAGATGCTTTAGTAGAAGCTGGTGTAGATGCTATTATTATTGACACAGCTCATGGTCACTCAAAAGGTGTAATTCTTAAATTAAAAGAAGTAAAAAAGAAATACAAAGATTTGCAAGTGGTTGTAGGTAATATCGCTACTGGCGCTGCGGCGTTAGATTTAATGAAAGCTGGTGCTGATGGTGTAAAAGTTGGTATTGGACCAGGCTCTATTTGTACAACTCGTGTTATTGCAGGTGTTGGTGTTCCGCAATTAACGGCTATTATGGAAGTAGCGGCTGCTTTAAAAGGTCGTTTACCAATTATTGCTGATGGTGGAATTCGTTACACGGGTGATATTGTAAAAGCTATTGCAGCTGGTGCGCACACAGTAATGATGGGTGGTATGTTTGCAGGTGTTGAAGAAAGTCCAGGAGAAACTATCATTTTTGAAGGTCGTCAATTTAAAGCTTACCGTGGTATGGGTTCATTAGAAGCCATGCAAAAAGGTTCTAAAGATCGTTATTTCCAAGATGCGGAAGATGATATTAAAAAATTAGTACCAGAAGGTATTAGTGGTCGTGTTCCCTACAAAGGACATTTAGCTGATGTGATGTACCAGTTAATTGGTGGTTTAAGAGCAGGAATGGGATATTGTGGGTCTAAAGATATTAAGGCCTTACAAAATGCAAAGTTTACGCGTATTACAGCTGCTGGTGTTAAAGAAAGTCATCCTCACGATGTAGTGATTACAAGAGAAGCACCAAATTATACAAGATAATAAATTAAAAATTCAGAATTAAAAATTAAGAATTAGTTATTATAATTCATTCTTAATTCTAAATTCGTAATTCTAAATTAATAAAGAATGGTATTACCAATAGTAGTGTACGGCGATCCGGTTTTAAGAAAAAAATGTGTTGACATAGACAAAGACTTTCCTAATTTGGAACAGTTTATTAAAGATATGTATGAAACTATGTACGAAGCAAATGGTGTTGGTTTAGCAGCTCCTCAAGTAAATAAAGCCATTCGTTTATTTGTGGTGGATGCTTCTCCATTTGCAGAAGTGGACGAAGATGAAGAACCAGAATTTACTGCCGAAGAAATGAAGCAAATGAATGGGTTCAAAAAAACATTTATCAATGCTCAAATCATTGAAGAAGTGGGCGAGGAGTGGAAATTTAATGAAGGCTGTTTAAGTATTCCTAAAATTAGGGAAGATGTATTGCGCAAACCTTCCTTAACTATTGAGTATTACGACGAAAAATTTAAAAAACACACTGAGACCTATGACGGTGTGATTGCACGTGTTATTCAACATGAATATGATCATATTGAAGGTGTTTTATTTACCGATAAAATAAATCCGTTTAAACGTAAATTAATAAGCGGAAAATTAACCGATATCTCTAAAGGTAAATTTAGAGCAGATTATAAAACAAGAGTATTTCAACCAAAACGATAATCATGTTACATAAAATTGGATTCTTGATTTCAAGCGCAGTACTTTTTTTCTCATGTGGAAATAACTCCTCGTCTGAGCAAAAGCATGAAGTTGTTAAAAAAGATACAGTTGTTGTGGCAATAAACGAATGTTCTAAATTTTTAGCGGAAGCAAAGAGATTAGATAACATCTTATTAAAAGCTACTGTTGTTAATCCTGAAATTGCCGACCAAGCCATTAAAGCATTTTATGATTTTTCTACAAATTGTAAAACAGATACTCTTGCACCTGTTTTTTTAGTAAAAGCTGGTCAAGTTGCTCAATCGGTTCGTAAATATACTCAAGCTCAATCTTATTTTAAGAAATGTATTGATGATTTCCCTAAGTTTAAAAGTAGAGGAGCTGCTATGTTTTTGTTGGCACAATTATATGATGACGCTTCTATATTAAATGATGAATCTGAGGCGAGCACATTGTATCAACAAGTGATGAGGGAATATCCGGATAGTCCTTATGCAAATGATGCTAAAGCTTGCATTAAAAATTTAGGAAAAACAGATGAACAATTAATTCAAGAATTTTTAAAGAAAAATAAATAGAAGTTATCATTTATAAAAGCATAAAAAAACCGATACATTTTTGTATCGGTTTTTTTGTAGTTGGTTTTAATAATTAGGCTTCTTCTGTAGCAATTAAATTAGGGTCTACCATAATACGACCACAGTGCTCACAAACTAATATTTTTTTGTTCATTCTAATGTCTAATTGTTTTTGTGGCGGAATTTTATTAAAACATCCACCGCATGCATCACGCTCAACTGGAACAACAGCTAAGCCGTTGCGAGTATTAGCACGAACTCTTCTGTAAGCGTTGATTAAACGATCTTCAATTCCTTCGCAAGCTTTTTCAGAAGCTTTCATTAAATCTTTTTCGTCTTTTTCTGTTTCAGCAATAATTTCGTCTAATTCAGATTTTTTTAATTTTAAATCTTTTTTACGCTCAGAGAAATCATGTTGAGATTTTTCAACGATTTCAGATTTAGATTCAATAGCGAATTTGTATTCTTTCAAACGTTTTTCCGCTAATTGAATTTCTAAATTTTGGAACTCAATTTCTTTAGTAATCGCATCGTATTCACGGTTGTTTCTTACTTTTCCTTGTTGAGCTTCGTATTTTTTGATATTAGCTTTGAAGTCTTTAATTGACTGAGTTTTCTCAGCAACTTGCTCTTCTAATTCTTTTAACTCTTGAGATAAATTATTTACACGAGTTTCTAAACCAGCAACGCTATCTTCTAAATCTTGAACTTCAAGAGGTAATTCTCCACGAACCGTACGGATACGATCAATTTTAGAATCGATAATTTGTAATTCATATAAAGCACGAAGTTTTCCTTCGATAGATGCATCAATTTTTTCTTTGATTTTAGCGCACATAGTTTAAAAATAATTAACTGGGTTAGTGTTTGTTTCCGTTAAATAGCTTGCAAAAGTAGGAAATTTATTTGATATAATCTCATAAAAAATTTCGGGAGTAAATTGCTCACTTTCATAATGTCCTATGTCAGCTATCAAAATCTGGTTTTCCGCATCAAAAAACTCATGGTATTTAAAATCTGAACTTATGTAAATGTCTGATTTTGAATTTATTGCATTTTTTAGTAAGAAACTTCCACTGCCACCACAAAGAGCTACTTTTTTTATGGATTTATTTAATAACGGAGTATGTTTAATAAGTTTTAACATAAAAACCGACTTTAAACGCTCCAAAAATTCCATTTCCGACAAAGGAGTCTCTAATTCGCCTACCATACCCGAACCAATATTTTGGTATGTATTTTCTAATTGGTAAATATCATAGGCTACTTCTTCGTAAGGATGATTTTGCTTTAAAGCTGAAATAATTTGCGATTCGTTAATGCTTTCAAAAATCACTTCCAATCGGTTTTCTTTTTCTAAACTCAATTTGCCTTTTTCTCCAATAAATGGGTTTGAATCTTCATTTCCTCTAAAACTCCCTGTTCCTTCTAAAACAAAACTGCAACTGTCATAATTCCCAATATTACCGGCTCCAGCAGTGAACAAACTTTCTTGAACAGGAGCTAAATGGCTAGCAGGTATAAAAGTGACTAATTTTTTTAAAAGTGACTTTTTAGGCGCTAAAATTTGTGTGTTTATTAAACCCAACTTATCCGCTATTTTTTTATTCACTCCCAATTTTACATTATCTAAATTAGTGTGACAGGCATAAATAGCAATATTATTTTGAATGGCTTTAATAATCGTTCTTTCCACATAATTATTTCCGTTTAGTTTTTTTAACCCTCCAAAAATAATAGGATGATGTGCGATAATTAAATTGCATTTTTTTTGAATAGCTTCCTCTACAATAGCCTCAGTGCAATCTAAACACAAGATAGCTCCTGTTACTTCTTGCTCTTTATGGCCAGTTAATAAGCCACAATTATCATAGGATTCTTGATAGGCTAGAGCAGCAAATTTTTCTATTTCGGTAATTATATTTTTTAATATCATGTTGTAAATGTAATTTATTTCATCACTTCTTTATATCTCGAACAAGTCACTAAATGGTCGTTTACCATACCGGCAGCTTGCATATAAGCATAGCAAATAGTGGAGCCGACAAATGTAAAGCCTCGTTTCTTTAATGCTTTACTCATTGCATCCGATTCGGGACTAGTAGCTCTTATGTCTGATGATTGTTTGGCGTTGGTAACAATCGTTGTATTATCTACAAACTGCCAAATGTAGGCATCAAACGAACCATATTCTTTTTGAATGTCAATGAAGGCTTTGGCATTTTTAATAGTACCAGTAATCTTTAATTTGTTACGAATAATACCTTCATTTTGCATCAATTCTAAAGCCTTTGCTTCATCAAATTTGGCTACTTTTTTGACGTCAAAATTAGCAAAGGCTTTTTTAAAATGTTTGCGACGATGTAAAATCGTTTTCCAACTCAATCCAGCCTGAAATGAATCTAACACTATAAATTCAAAGTGTTTTATATCATCATGCACGGGTGTTCCCCATTCGGTATCATGATAGTGAAGCATTTGCTCATCGTTAGCTGGCCAGGTGCAGTTCATAAAATTGTTTAATAGATTTAAAACAAAAAATTATCTTTATGCTAAAATTAAACATATTATGGGAATCGAAGAAAAAATTAATGCAGATGTAAAAGCATCCATGTTAGCAAAAGATGCAAAACGTTTAGAAGCTGTTAGAGCAATAAAATCAGTTATTTTATTATTAAAAACTTCTCCTGAAGGATTAACAGAAGAAAGTGCTTTAAAAGCCATTCAAAGAGAATACAAGAAACGTAAAGAAACAGCAGAAATATATACTCAACAAAACCGTGCAGATTTAGCAGCAGATGAAATTGCGCAAGCATTAGTAATGGAAGAGTACTTGCCAAAACAATTGTCTGAAGATGAAATTAAAGCAATTGTAAAAAATGCTATTACCGAATCAGGTGCTTCATCGGCAGCTGACATGGGTAAAGTAATGGGAGCTGCTAATAAAGTAATTGCTGGTAGAGCTGATGGTAAGTTAGTGTCTCAAATAGTAAAAGAATTATTAGGATAAAACTTACTTCCTAAAAAAAAGGCTGCTAATAAATTTAGCAGCCTTTTTTAATGAATACATATTGTTTTTTTATTCTTCAACTTTATATCCTTTGGTATTTGCAAACGAAATGATAGATGTTTTGATAGCAGAACCTAAATCATCTTGCTTACTACTTTGTTTTGATTTTTCTGTAATATATTTTTGACGTTTAATTGCTAAATCACCAATTTCTTTTTGAATGGTTTCTCGTTCTTTCGATTTTTCTATAACTATTTTTTTAATTTCTTCTTTGCTTTTTCCTTTATATTCAGCAGGCAAATCTTCGGTTTGAATTTTATCTAAATTGCTCTCATTGTCTTTTACATTATCTACTAAGTCCCAACTCGAATTTTTGTAAACGGCTTTACTTTTTGTAACTACTCTTTCTGTAGCATTTGCTTGAGATATACTACTAGCATTTGCATCTTCTTTTATTTGGCTTTGTTTTTTTGACTGACCTTGTTTACCATAACCAATATAGGTTTTGTTTAATTTTTCGTTACAAGCATTAATTTGAGTATCGTAAGGGGTTTGAATATATTCAACTTTTTTGTCAGAATCGATATTAAAATATTTTCCTTGTCCTTTTGTAGCTCCGTCTTGCCAAAGCAAAGAAATGCCTTCTTGTTTATTTCCACAAAAAATAGTGTTGACATATACATTGTTTTTTAAAGCAAGGCTAATAGCTTCTTTATAATGTACACCACCTTGATCAAAACCTTCGTTTCCAGCAATGTAAACTAATTTCATGGTGTTAATTCCATCGTCCCATTTCAATTCTTTAACCGATGTTTGAATGACGGCTCCGCAATATTCGCTTCCTCCATTAGTTTTTAAAGCAAATAATTTTTCTGAAATTAAATCTAAGTCGGTTGTTAACGGCGCAACTTGACGGATATAATTTTTTACAACTGGTAAGCCATCATTACCGTATTCATACAATGCAATTTCAATAACAGGTGCTTTTCCCTGATATTTTAAAGTTGTTAGTGTATTAACAATATCCCAAAGCCTTGATTTTGCCTGGTCAATTAAACCATCCATACTATTAGATGTATCAAATAACAAGGCTACTTGTATTTTTGAAGCTCCATCTGGAGGAAGTATAACCTTGTTTAACCCCAAATAAGATTTTACAGAGTTTAATGAACTAGAATTTGCATTTGCAACTAAGCTTGTTAAAGCCATGGCACCGATTAAGATTAGAGTTTTCATAACGATAGTTTTTGAGATTTATATAAATTGATAGGGATGTTTATTTTACATTAGGAGAACATAAAGGAGATTATTCCATAAATGAGGCTGAAAAAATTATTTAATTTCAAAAACAGCCTTTACTTCGTAGCGTAATTTTATTTTTGATAATCCATCCAAGCCATTTTTTCATTGTTTTGGCCGCCAGTATTTACATTACTTGAGTTCATGACAGAATTGGAACTCATACTTGAATTACTCACTGAATTATTTCCTCCATTATTGTAATATGGATTATCCCAATACCAATAGTGAGGGTATGGTCGGCCACCATTTGTTTTATCATTTTTATCAGCATTTACTTCATCAATCGACACAACAGAACCAATTTTTTCGTCAATTGCTTCTAATAAATAGGTAGCTTTTTCCTTTGCCATTCTCATGGCTTCTTTTTTCACTTCTTTACGGTAAACCTGCATATCCTTATTGGTTGTGGCAGAAATGGCTATATTTTGAACCCAAGTTTTATTTAAGTCTTTTACAAAGTCTAAAAAGTTAATTTTCGAATTAATTTTAAGTTTATAAGTCTGAGATACAGCACTTGAATTACGGTAATACCACCACCAATACCAGTGATACCAATCATTATAACCTAAATTATTTTTAAAAGTAAGTTCAGAATCTGTAATACCATGTTTTTTACAAATTTCAATCAGTTCTTTCTCATGTTTATCAAAACTATTTCTATCCGTATAAACTGTAATAGTTAATTCTACTTGGTCGGGTTCAATACTCATTTCGGCACTTCCTGTCACGGTAATGAGTTTCGGTGGCATATTTTTAGCGGATGGTTGACCTATGAGTGTTTTAGTAGTTAATGCCAGCAATAACAAAATGCCACTGAAGCTAATAAGGGAAAAGAGTTTAAAGGATTTCATTTTTATATATTTTAAAGTTTAAGACAAAATTATCGCCTATCACATGGTTAAAATCAACCACTTGGTGTAATATGCTTTTCACTAGGTGAAATGAATTGTGAAAACAAATTAATTTGAGTTATTTTACTTTGTGAAAAAACAGCCAATCATATTTAGGATATTTTCGAGAGGAGTTCTTGCTTCAACATTGATATGTTTATGTCTTTTACACATCAATCAATCTGCTGTTGCTCAAACATACGACGACGGTAAAAAATCTAAACTCAAAGTAAAATCAAGCTCCATCGAAAGTGGTTTAAAAAAAGGGGATAATGAATTAACGATAGCGGCTAAGTACGAAGACTTAGCTCAGGAATTGGTAAAAAATAATGAATTAATCAAAGCCGAAGAATATCAAATTAAGGCAGTTGAATTATATAAAAAAAATAATTCAAAAAAGGATTTATCAATTGCGTTAAGAACTTTAGCAAAAATACAAGAGGCACAAAATAAAACGCAGGATGCTATTCAAAGTTATGATTATGCTTCAAAAAACTCTGTTGAAATTACAAATTCAAGCATTAACAATAATGACGTCACTCGTTTAAAAAACTTTAATAATCCTAAGCAGCAATCAAATTCTATTAATCAAAAAATAACTTCTCTTAAAAAAGAATCCAATCCAAAAGATAAGGAAGAAATTATTGATGCATACAAGCAATTAGCAGAGGTCAATATCAAGCAAAATAATTCTGAATTGGCTATAGAAAACTATAATAATGCTTTAGGTGAAGTTGCCAACAATGCAACCGAAAAAAATGTCATTAAAAATGAAATAGCGGATATTTATGCTAATACTAATAATTTAAGTCAAGCAATTTCTATCAAACAGGATATATTAAATAATGTGGATAGTCTTAAGGATGTGAATGCACAAATTAAGCAACGCCAGGGTTTAGCTAAATTATTAATATTAAATAACGAAGATGATAAAGCTCTACAATTAATTCAGGATGCTTATAATTTAGCTCTTACCAAAGGCAAAACCATTGAAGCCAAAAACAGTTTAATACAATTAATTTCCTACTATAAAACCAAACATGATGCTGAAAAAACATTGCAACTTTATGAAGTATTTTTACAAAAGCTTGAATCTTTAATTAAATCAGATTCTACACTAATTGATAAGAAATTATTTGAAGAAACTGATCAAAAAATTAAACAACTCGAAAAAGAAAAAGCTTTGCAAGAGGAACTACTATCAAAGAAAAACACGTTTAACTATTTTTTAATTGCTGCATTGATTATCTTAATTATGTTGGTTTTTGTAATTGTTCGTTATTCTTTTACCGTGAAAACTAAAAATAAAAAAATATCACTTCAGTCGTTGCGCCGTGAGATGAATCCTCATTTTATATTTAATAGTTTAAATAGTGTAAATCAGTTTATTGCTCAAAATAAAGAAATGGAGGCCAATAAATACTTAACGTCTTATTCGTCGCTGATGCGAAATATGATGGAAAGTTCTAGTAAAGACTTCATTCCACTTCAAAAAGAAATTGAACAATTGCAAAAATATTTAGAATTAGAACACTTACGTTTTAGTGATCAATTTGATTTTACAATTCACGTGGATGAAACCATCGATACAGATTCGGTTTTGGTGCCTAATATGTTAATTCAGCCTCATTTAGAAAATGCTATTTGGCATGGATTAAGATATAAAGAAACTAAAGGCTTGTTGGTTTTAAGTATTAATAATAAAGCATCGTATATCGAAATTACTATTGACGATGATGGAATAGGGGTTGAAAAAAGCAAAGTACTTAAAACTCAAAATCAAAGAGTGCATCAATCTATTGGAGTTAAAAATATGAATGAGCGGATAGAATTATTGAATGATTTATATAAAATGACGATTTCTTCTTCTATTATTAATAAACCCAATCACTCGGGAACAACAGTTGTTTTAAAAATGCCCTATTTAAATAAAGAATAGCTATGCAGTTACATAAAATAAAAAGTGTGATAGTGGAGGATGAGCTTGCAGCAAGAGAAGCTTTAAAAAGTTACATCCAAAAATATTGCCCACAAGTGGAAATTGTAGGTGAAGCACATAATAGCAAAGAAGGTATTGCTTTGATTAATGAAGTAAAACCCCGGTTGGTTTTTTTGGACGTGGAAATGCCGTTTGGAAATGCCTTTGATGTATTGGAAGGCTGCAAGGACTTATATTTTGAAACCATTTTTGTGACAGCTTTTTCAGAGTATTCGTTAAAAGCACTAAATCAAAGTGCGGCTTATTATTTGTTAAAACCAGTGAGTATTGAAGAGTTGATACTAGCAGTTAATAAAGTTCAGCAACAATTACAGAACAAAGAATTATTAAATCGTAATCATATTATTGTTGAAAATCATCGCAACACTAAGCCTGAAGCTCAGCAAATTATTTTGCCTACATTGGAAGGTTTTGAGGTTGCTAAAATTCAAGATATCATCCGGTTAAAGGGAAATGGCAACTTTACAGATATTTATTTCAATAATGGAACTAAAAAAATGGTATGTCGTTTTTTAAAACATTTTGATGAGTTGTTAGACCAACCTTTTATTAGAATTCACAAATCTCACATTATTAATCTTAACTGTGTAAAATCCTATAATAAAGGGGGTATTGTAACACTAACCGATAACTCAGAAATTGAATTGTCTGCTACTTATAAAACAGCCTTTTTAAATGCCTTTGGCAGATAAATAAAAGAACACATCGATTAAAGAACTCGTTTTTGAAGTTCGCTTTCGCGTATTGTTTTTTCTAAGCGAGCTTGTCTTGTTTTTTCTTGTTTTGCGCTCATAATCCAATGTATCATTAACTTTTTATAGGATGGTGCTTGTTTATTAAAAAACTGCCAAGCGTTTTGATGTTGCATAAATTGTTTTACATAATGCAAATCAAGTTCTGATGGTTTTTTCTCGTGAGAATAAATTTCAGATTTGGAATCTGTTTTATAACTAAAAGCCTTTAATCCTTCTGGTTTCATTAATCCAGCTTTGGTAAGTTCTTCTACCTTTTTAATGTTGATGAAACTCCAAATACTATTAGTTCGTCTGGGTGTAAATCTAATGCTGTAACTTTCGTTATTAATAGATCTTCTCACACCATCAATCCATCCAAAGCAAAGGGCTTGGTCAACTGATTGTGACCAAGTCAAAGAGGGCTTGCCGCTGTTTACTTTATAAAAACCAACAATAAGTTCAGTTTCATTTTGATGATTTTTCTCAAGCCACTTTCTAAATTCGGTTGATGTAGCAAAAAAAGTAGGTGTCATAATATTTTATGGTAGTTTCAGTACTGCTTAAAAAAAAATAGTATTAATAATTTTATTCAAATATAAGTATCAAATTAAAATACAAATCTATTTGTTTTATAGTTAATTCTAAGGTGTTTTTATATCCTTAAATATTTCTTACCTTTACCTTATTATGTCTAAGATAACAGTTGCCATCGATGGTTATTCTTCATGCGGAAAAAGCACTTTGGCTAAAGCATTGGCTCAAAAACTAAATTACAATTATATTGATACAGGCGCGATGTATCGAGCAGTTACTATTTATTGTTTACGCAATGATATTATTAGAGATTCAGTAGTTGATAAAGCTAAATTAATTGAATGTCTAAATGAGATAGAAGTTTCTTTTGTTTACAATACGGTAACTAAAACATCAGAAGTGTTTTTAAATGGCGAACACGTTGAGAAAGAGATTCGCACCATGCAAATAGCAAACAATGTAAGTGCTATTAGTTCTATCAAAGAAGTGCGAGAAAAAATGGTGATTTTACAACGTGAGATGGGTAAAAACAAAGGAGTTATTATGGATGGCAGAGATATTGGTTCTCATGTGTTTCCAAATGCCGAATTAAAATTATTTATGACTGCTGATAATGATGTGAGAACTCAACGTCGCCTAGATGAATTAACGAGTAAAGGCGAGCATCATACCTTTGAAGACGTGAAACGTAATTTAGAAAAACGTGATTATGATGATACGACGCGTAAAGAAAATCCTTTAATAAAGGCTGAAGATGCCGTTGTATTAGATAATACAGATATTACCAAAGAAGAGCAATTAAATTTTGTACTGAAGTTAATTAATGATTTATTATTGACCAAAGACGAGTTTAACAAACCTTTAGCGAAACATTAATTTTTTTTAATTGATATCTTACGAAATAAATCCTTCCTCTTATTTTAAGGCTAATCAAGTCTATTGTTTAGAAATTGAGCAACTGTTTGAAAATCTGAATTTAGAATGTGAAGGCGAATGTAATAGTTGGGGATATGAGTTTTATGTTTCTCTTGTCAAAAATAATATCAGTTTTGATTTTAGATTTTATAAAGAAACAATAACCCAAAGAACTAGTGACTCTTTCATTAGTGAAGGATTGGATGTTGAAATTAGTCCTTTAAATAAAAGTCATCAACTAAAGATGCAACAGTCAAATTTTAAGCGGTTGTTTATGACTAATGAAATGAAAGAGATGGTTCCGTCTCCTTATTATTTTTCAACCAATGTTATTCTCCAAAACGAAGTTACTAAATGGGTTTCTTTATTTGAGAAATACGAAATGTATTTATTGAAACTGAAAAATGGTAAACTAGTATTGGAAATTAACCATAGAGTAGAGGAACCGTTAAAACTGATAAGCGAACTAGAACCTATGATTAAATTTTATATTTAATTAAACTCCTACCATTTTTTGTTTTTCAAAATCCCACACTTTTAATTTTAAACAAGCCCACACATCTTTTGGATTTAATGAGGTTGTTTTAGCGGTGCGCATTTCTGGAATAGCTTCCCATACTTCGGGTAATCTGTAAAAAGGAATTCGGGAATTCATATGATGAATATGATGATATCCAATATTGGCAGTTACCCAATGCATAAACGGATTTAAAGGCATATAGCTGGATGAATCTAAAGCGGCTCCTTCGTAGGTCCATTCCTCATTTCCAACAAAAGTTACAGTGGGGAAATTGTGTTGAGCGTAAAACATATAGCTGCCCATTGCTCCGGAAATAAAGTGTGGAATAGCGCATAATAAAATCCAAGTTTGCCAACCTAAAAAATAAAACACAGCAATTTGATAAGCAAAATGAATAATTAAAGCAATTAATGAATCAATGTTTTTACTAAAGCGGTTAATGATGGATTTAATGCACATACCATACATAAATGTGAAAATATAGCCAAACATAATCGTTAAAGGATGACGGATAAATAAGTAGTGACGTTTTTCGCCTTTACTTAAAGTTTCAAACTTATGTTTGGTGTAAATAGGATAAGAACCAATACTAGCACTAAATAACTTGCAATTGTTTTTATGGTGGTAATCGTGACTTGCGCTCCAAATACCTGTTGGAGCTAATACATAAAACCCAAATAATGTAAATAGGGCAGTGGCTAAAGGAGATCTATCTAAAATGGCTTTGTGCTGATGGTCATGATAAATAACAAATAGTCGAACGATTACTAAGCCTGCAAAAATACTACAAGCTAATTTTAATGTCCAATGAAAATTAAATATAGTACCTAATAAAGAAGCAATTAAAACAAGTAATGTAGAAATAGTATAAAACCAACTTTTTGCACGATTTTCTTTAGCAAAGGGTTTAGTAGCTAATATGAGTTGTTTTCCTTGGAGCATTTATGGTGTAAAGATACCATGTAAACCGAGTTTTTACAAAAAAGTTTAAATAAAAAAAACACTGACTTTTGCCAGTGTTTTTATAATTGCAATTTATAATGATTAACCTTTTACTTTTACCATACCTTGAGCCATTTTCACAGCTTCGTATAGATTTATAATACCACCTGTTTTTGATAATTCTCCAAATTCAATCATTTCGTCTTTTGAACCTGGTTTAATTACTTTTTTAGTTTTATAAGTTTTAACAGAGGATTTTGTTAAAATTTTAATGATTTGTTTAGGTGTTAAAGTTGGGAAGTATGATTTTAAAACTGCTGCTACACCAGCTACAACTGGAGCAGCCATACTTGTTCCACTAGCATCTTTATAGGTATTTAAATCTGGGACAGTTGAATGAATATCAACTCCAGGAGCAAATAAATCTACTGTTTTTTTACCATAGTTACTAAATGGCGCAGCGATTTCGTCGCCTGGTTTCCAGCTTAATGCACCAATATCCATAAAGTTAGAAGCGTTTTTTCCATTCTCCATTTTTTTGCACGGATAATGAACAACTTCATCAATATCATCAGCAGCATTGCCTGCAGCATGAATTAACAATACTCCTTTACTTTCAGCATATTTTACAGCGTCATCTACTACTTTTTTGTTTGGAGAGTATTTTTTTCCAAAACTCATATTCAAAATAACGGCTCCGTTATCAACTGCATAGCGAATAGCGTTGGCAATATCTTTATCACGCTCATCTCCATCAGGTACACAACGCACACTCATAATTCTAACATTATCAGCAACACCGTCAATTCCAATACCATTTTTACGAGTTGCCCCAATAATTCCTGCTACGTGGGTTCCATGAAAAGCACCAGGGCCTTTACAATCACCATTCCCATAATATTTTTCGGACATATCGTCATAATTATCTCCAACGATTGAACGGGTATCTGCATTTACATCTAAACGAGAGCCATCCATTGATTTTAAGGCTTCATCAAGTTGCTCTAATAAATCTTCCACTTCCATTCCAGAGGCGCCTTGAGCTAAAGCAATCATTTTACCTTGTTTGTCCTTTTGCTCTTTTGCATCAAAGGCTTTTAAGTCTTCTAACGTTACTTTTGTTACTCCTTTTTCTTTTTTGATTTTCTCTACAACGCCAGCTACCGCATCTCTTATGAATTTATATTGATTTGCTTGACCCTCTGCTTGAGCTAATTCTTTTTCATAATCAGCTTTAACAATTTGCCAATATTTAAATTCTTTTTTCTCTGCTTTTGATTTTAAATCCTTTTCTGATTTTCCATCATATTTTGTTTTTAACGTTTTATAAACACGAGTTAATTCTAAATTGTCTTTCGCAACATTTTCACCTTTACTATTTCCCATAAAGTTCCATCCATGAATATCATCGATGTAACCATTTTTATCATCATCAATCCCGTTACCAGCAATTTCTCCAGGATTTGTCCACATCACATCTTTTAAATCTTCGTGCATGTAATCTACACCACTATCTAAAACACCAACAATAATTGTTGTGGATTTTTTACCTTTTAATAATTCTTCGTAAGTTCTTTCGGTACTTACTCCATTTACACTATTTTTTTCGGCATCTAAATTAAACCAGTTATCAGGACGCTTGTTTTGAGCATTACTTGCTAATGCAAAAAATAAACTAGCAAGGATGGTAATTTTTTTCATAGTAATTATATTTGTTATAACAAGTTTAAGACTATTTATTTGAATTAAACTGTTAATTTTTGTGAGTTGATGTAGCTTATGATAAATGGTTAATTACTCATTTGAGAAATACCTTGTATTAAATCATGTTTAGTAATAATATGAGTTGTACCCGCTAAATCAGTCATTAGTACAGCATTATTTTCTTTTGTTATTAGTTTAGAAATATCCTCCATTAAAGTTTGATCTGTAACAAATGGGAAAGGCGCTTGCATCACATCTTTTACGGTTTTATTTTTAATTGAACTATCTTCAATTAATTTAGAAAATAAGAAAGAGTCGTTTAATGAACCAACAAAATTATTCCCGTCTTTTACCGGAATTTGTGAGATGCCAAACTTATTCATCGTTGTTAATGCATCAGAAACAGAAGCATTGGCTTCAACTGTTAATAATTTTTGGTTTTTATGAGAGGAAATTAAATCAATTGCTTTTGGTTTTTTAATTTCTAAGAAACCTCTATCACGCATCCAATCATCGTTAAACATTTTCCCCAAGTAACGAGTACCGTGGTCATGAAAAATAACAACAACTACATCGCCAGGTTTAAACATATCTTTCATTTGCATTAAACCAGCCATTGCTGACCCAGCAGAGTTACCAGCAAAAATACCTTCTTCTCTTGGAATACGACGAGTCATAATAGCTGCATCTCTATCGGTTACTTTTTCAAAATGGTCAATTAAATTAATGTCAACATTTTCAGGTAAAAAATCTTCCCCAATCCCTTCTGTGATATATGGGTAAATTTCATTTTTATCAATGATTCCTGTTTCTTTTAATTTTTTGAAAATAGAACCGTAAGTATCAATACCTAATACTTTAATGTTTGGATTTTTTTCTTTTAAATATTTCCCAGTTCCACTAATAGTTCCACCAGTACCAACACCAACTACTAAGTGCGTGATTTTTCCTTCGGTTTGTTCCCAAATTTCTGGGCCAGTTTGTTCGTAGTGAGCCACTGAATTTGATTTATTATCGTATTGATTTGGTTTCCATGAATTAGGAACTTCTTTTACTAAACGTGATGAAACAGAATAATAAGATTTTGGATCTTCTGGTTCTACATCAGTAGGGCAAACCACGACTTCTGCGCCAAAAGCTCGTAAAGCATCTACTTTCTCTTTACTTTGTTTATCTGTAGTTGTGAAAATACATTTGTAACCTTTAATGATGGCTGCAATAGCTAAACCCATTCCTGTATTACCACTAGTTCCTTCAATAATAGTTCCGCCTGGTTTTAAACGTCCATCTTTCTCTGCATCTTCAATCATTTTTAAAGCCATACGGTCTTTAATGGAGTTGCCAGGATTAGTTGTTTCTACTTTTGCGTAAACAGTACAAGGTAAATCTTTAGTTATAGAATTAATTTTTACCATTGGAGTATTTCCAATAGTTTCAAGAATGTTGTTGCTTATTTTTTGATACATTATATGGTTATTAATTTTGTGGTAAAAATAAAAAAACAGTGCATATATCCTATGCACTGTTTTAAAAATGTTGGTAACTCTATATATTACCCAAGTTTCTCTAAAGCTGTTAAAATGTTCTTTTCAACGCGTTCTTGTAAGTTATCTGTTGGATGTTTAATAAATTTATCTCCGCTAACTTTTTCATATAATTCAATATATCTATCAGAAATTTCATTTACCCAAGCTTCGTTCATTTCAGGTACTTTTTGTCCGTCTTTTCCTTGAAAACCGTTTTCTATTAACCATCTTCGAACGAATTCTTTACTTAGTTGTTTTTGTTCTTCACCTTTATCTTGTCTTTCTTGGTAACCTTCTAAATAAAAATAACGAGATGAATCTGGTGTGTGAATTTCGTCCATTAAAAACACTTTGCCATCACATAAACCAAATTCATATTTTGTATCTACTAAAATTAAGCCCATTTTATTAGCAATTTCTTGTCCGCGAGCATATAATTTACGAGTATAATCTTCTAATTGAACATAGTATTTTTCTTCTACAATACCTTGTTTTAAAATTTCTTCACGGCTAATATCTTCATCATGTCCTTCGCTTGCTTTGGTAGTAGGGGTAATGATTGGTTCAGGGAATTTATCGTTTTCTTTTAAGCCTTCTGGCATGGTAACACCACATAATGTTCTAATGCCGCTACTATACGTTCTTGCTGCATGACCAGCGACATAACCACGAATAACCATTTCTACTTTAAAAGGCTCGCATACCCGTCCAATAGTTACAACAGGATCTGGAACTTCTAATACCCAGTTTGGAACGATGTCTTTAGTTGCTGCTAAAAACTTTGAAGCAATTTGATTTAATACTTGTCCTTTGTAAGGAATCCCCTTTGGTAAAACCACGTCAAACGCACTGATACGGTCACTGGCAACCATAACAAGGTATTTATCATCGATGTTATACACATCGCGAACTTTTCCTTTGTAAAAGCTTTTTTGTTTAGGTAAATTAAATTGGGTGGCAGTAAGAGCAGACATAGTGTTAAATTTTGATGGGCAAATATATAAAACTATTTTATTTGCCTTTTCAAGAGTTAATAACAGTTTTTATTTATTATTTAAAATGGCGTTAATTGTCTTTTGAGCAATTATATCCCAATTAAAAGTAGTTTGTACTAATTGAAGAGATTGTTCTTTTTTACTAATTAAATTTTTTGTTTGAATGGCATCGATAAGTGCTGTTTCGAGATGCTTTTTATTGGCGGGTTCAATTAACCAACCATTTTTATCACTCACCATGGCGGAAATGGCACCTACATCTGAAGCAATGATAGCTAAGCCACTTGCCATACCTTCTAATATGACATTTGGGAATCCTTCGCTCCAGCTAGGGCAAACTAAAATATCGTTTTGAGATAATATGCTTTTAATTTTTTGAGCATCTCGTATTTCTCCATGATAAATAATTGATTCATGTTTTATTTTCATAGATTCTGGAATTGGACCAATGAATTCAAAAGAGAAATTTTGCTTTTGCGAAGTCAGGGTTTGTAATACTTCATTCAATTCAATAATTCCTTTTCTGCGTTCTGCTCTTCCTAAAAACACAAATTTTCGATAAGGTTCTTTATGAACCGAAACAGAAGGACTTATGAAATCTTTCTCTACACCTGAAGGAATTTCGATAATATGCTTTGGGTTTACTCCAATAGCTTTGATGATATCAGTGATTTTTCCACCATAAGAAAAAACAACATCTGCTTGTTGTGATATTTGTTTAACAAAAGGTCTTAAAATAAATTGTTGCAATTTTGCTTTTGCTTCGGGCGCTATTTGAAACATTTCATAGCCATGAAATTTAACACCAATTTGGCAGCAAGTAATATGTCCTTTATGTTTTTCCGAAATTAATTTCCAGCCAGCAAAGCCTTTAGTGTAAATAAAATCATAGGTATGTAATTGATTTTTAATGGCATCAAATGCTAAACAAGAGTATTTATAAGATCTGTAGACGTAATGGCCAGGAAATTTGGCAGATGAAGGAAATTGCAAAACAATTGCATGAATGTATGTTCTTTCTTCTTCTGTAAAAAACTCTAAAGCATTAATGTCGTATTTGGAGTCGTTGTAGTGAACCAAATCAACATGAATTTTATGTTTTGCAAAAAACTTCGCTAAGTAAAACGAATGTTTTTGCATACCACCTAACACATAAGGAGCAATTCCATCGGTTATCAGGGCTATTCGCATTAATTAATAAATGTATTTATTTATCAAAAGGATATTTGACGTAAGTAACCTTAAAAATTGGTTTGTAAGTAATGTTATTCTTTCCGCCAATTACAACTCTTTCTACACGGTTATCTCTTCTAATAACACTAGACTTATTTGGAGAAGCATTTACAAGGTAAAATCCATAATCAGTTTCACCATTTAGGATTCTTTGCATTTGGCGAGCAATATTAAAAACGTATTGTTTATTAGTAGCATCATAGTTTCCTCCATATTTTACAAAATCCGTTGTTTCTAATTGATCCCATACTAATTCTTCAATACCTGCTGAATTGCAAGCTAATAAGGCTAAGTTAGTAGGATAGCCATATTTACTATTATATGGACTTACAGTTTCATCCACTTTAATTATTAATTCGGCTCTACTGATAGATACAATTTGAGAATCACTAAAGTTTTTTAAATAGGGTAAATAAACCCTAGTTCGAGTACCTCCAAATGAATTTAAATAAATATTTGAATTACCTTTTAAAGTATCAACTGTTCCTGCGCCTGTAATTTGATCAAATAAATTAGACGTTGCTCCAGAGGCATAGTTGTGAGAAACGTTATTAAACCTTAAAGCGTTAGAACCTCTAAATGAAAATTTAAATGACTGACCTTTATAACTTGGCGAGCTGCCATCGTGATAATATAAATTTACACCAGACACATCGTCATCTAAATCAAAACGTCTGATTGCACCAGATCCAGGTCCAGATAATGAAGAGCTAGAAGTAGTTATATAAAATCCCTTATAGGCATTTTGAAATATTGTGTTATTTGTTAAGTTTGAAGTTGTTTGAAGAATATATTGAGCTAAATTATCATCTATTTTTAAAATTAAGCAGACCTTACTATCTCTAGATTTTAGTTTTCCGTAATAAGTCCCAACTTTAGTGGTTGACTTGTTAAGTGAACTAGAAGTTGAGTATGTCGCACTTGAAACTAAAGCTTCGTTTAAAACATAGACATCATAATTTAATGAAGTTGATGTATCTCCTAAAGCTTGACCTAAAAAACGTATCACCATTTCAGCCGAATCTAAAACAGGATTATTTCCAAAAGACACATTGGTTAAATTGCTTGAAATAGAAAAATTTGTATAGATGCTGGCATCGGTTCTTCCAAAAATAGGGTCTTGGTTAGAACCTAAATATTTGTATTGGTCATTATATGATCTTGAAGCATCTACTTTTTGAGTGTACATGAAAATAGAAGATGTATCAGAAATGGTAACTCCTACCAAATCATTTTCTGGCTGAACATCTAACCCTAACACGCTATTATCATCTTGTTTTTTACAAGCAAAGCCTAGTGTTAATAGCAAAAAAAGGAGTCCTATGTTTAATTTGGTCATAATTAGTAAATAAAAACGCATAATTAATGAAAATTATGCGTTTAAAATAGTTAAAAGTGTATAATTTATTAGTCGGCTAAAACTTCACTGTCTTCAAGCACTAAATCATAAAACTCATTATAAGCATCAGCATATTCGGCTTCTCCTTTGAATTCTAAAATTGGTTTCCCTGATTTTTTAGCGTATTTAATTAAATCTTCATTTATTTTTTCGCTACCAAATGAAATTCCATCAGCAAAATCAATTGCTAATTTCATTAAATTAACATAAGTAGCGTCTTCTAAATGTTTTAGTTCTTTTTTAGTAACTCCATCAATAATAGCCTTATCAATAATTTTCTTATTTAAAGACTTCGTAAATTCTTCGTCATAAATTGTGAAAATGATTTTTGTATCAGCAAATAAAGGATCTTCGGTAAATGCTTTTTTAATATACAATGGAATTAATCCTGTAAACCATCCATGACAGTGAATAACGTCTGGAGCCCAGCCTAATTTTTTAACAGTTTCAATGACTCCACGGTTAAAAAACACCGTACGTTCATCATTATCATCAAAATATTTTCCAGTTGCTTTATCCGTTAAAACAGATTTGCGTTGAAAATAATCGTCATTATCAATAAAATATACCTGCATACGGGCTGTAGGTATAGATGCAACCTTAATAATTAATGGATGATCGGCGTTATTAATAACGATATTCATACCTGATAAACGAATAACCTCATGTAATTGATGGCGTCTTTCGTTAATATTACCATATTTAGGCATAAAAGTTCTTATTTCTTTTCCTCTTTCTTGAATTGCTTGAGGTAATCTTCTAGCAATTTTTCCAATATGGGTTTCATCTAAATAAGGGGTAATCTCTTGCGACACAAAAAGAACTCTGGCTTTTCTCATAAATTAGATTTAGGTAGTGGTTTTTTAAGACAATACAAAAGTAATAAAAAAAAATCCATATATCAAAGTATTATTTAGCTTTGGAGCCTATTATTTCAATAAAAAGGGCTAAAAATGCTTGTATTACATAAAATAGACGAAATTAAAGCAGTCATTTCTCAAGAAAAGGCAAAAAACAAATCCATTGGCTTTGTGCCAACAATGGGAGCTTTACATCAAGGACATATTTCTTTAATCAATTATTCTAAAAAAGAAACTGATATAACAGTGTGTTCCATCTTTGTAAATCCTACTCAATTCAATAATCAATCTGATTTAAAACATTACCCAAGAACGCCTGAAGCGGACATAAAGCTATTAGAAGACGCAGGTTGCGATATTTTATATATGCCGGAGGTGAGTGATGTTTATCCGGAAAATGATATCAGACAATTTGATTTTGGATATTTAGATACTATTTTGGAAGGAGCTACTCGTCCCGGACATTTTAATGGAGTGGGACAGGTGGTTAGCATTTTATTAGAAGGTGTAAAACCAGATAAAGCTTATTTTGGAAGTAAGGATTATCAGCAGGTAATGGTAGTAAAGAGTTTGGTGAAACAATTAAACTTACAAGTTGAGATTATAGCTTGCCCAATTTTACGTGAACCTGATGGTTTAGCAATGAGTTCAAGAAACGTTAGATTGAATGAACAAGAACGATTAGAAGCTGCTGCAATTCCAGAAATGATGAAGCTTGGCAACCAAATATTAAAATTATATGGTATAGCCGAAGCAAAAAAATACATATCAAGCGTTGTGGCAACTATACCAAATATGAAATTAGAATATTACGAAGTGTGTGATGCCGAAACTTTAGAATTATTAACTGAATTAAATCCTAAACAAAAAGCAGTTTCATTAATCGCGGTGTTTGTTGGTAACATTCGTTTAATTGATAATTGGATGGTAAATTAGTTTCAAGTAAAATACTATTTTTGAAACCTGAATATTTAAAAACAAGAATTAATTCAATAAGAATATGAGTAATATAAAACCCGAAGATTTTTTTAAGTCAATTATTGGTCACTGTAAAGAGTATGGTTTCATTTTTCAAAGCAGCGAAATTTATGATGGATTGAGCGCCGTTTATGACTACGGACAAATGGGAGCGGAGTTAAAGAAAAATATTCGCGATTACTGGTGGAAAGCCATGGTGCAAATGAATGAAAATATTGTTGGGATTGACTCAGCTATTTTTATGCACCCAACTACTTGGAAAGCAAGTGGTCACGTTGATGCTTTTAATGATCCATTAATTGATAATAAAGATTCTAAGAAACGTTATCGTGCTGATGTATTAATTGAAGAGCATGTGGCTAAGATTGAAGATAAGATTAATAAAGAAGTTGAAAAAGCAGCAAAACGTTTCGAGAATTTTGATGCAGAGATGTTTAAATCAACAAACGGACGCGTCAAAGAATATCAAGAAAAAATTGATGCGATTAACGAACGTTTTAAAACAGCATTAAACGCTAATAATTTAGAAGAAGTAAAACAAATCATTGTTGACTTAGAAATTGTTTGTCCAATTAGTGGAACTAAAAATTGGACAGACGTTCGTCAGTTTAATTTAATGTTCAATACGTCTACAGGCGCAGTAACAGATGAAACCAATATTATTTATTTACGTCCAGAGACCGCACAAGGTATTTTTGTAAACTACTTAAACGTTCAAAAAACAGGACGTATGAAATTGCCTTTTGGTATTGCTCAAACTGGTAAGGCTTTCCGTAATGAAATTGTAGCTCGTCAGTTTATTTTCCGTATGCGCGAATTTGAACAAATGGAAATGCAATTTTTTATCAAACCAGGTACAGAAATGGAATGGTATGAGTATTGGAAAAAAGCGCGTTTGAACTGGCATTTAGCATTGGGCTTAGGTTCAGAGAAATACCGTTTTCATGACCATTTAAAATTAGCACATTATGCGAATGCCGCTTGTGATATTGAACATCAATTTCCATTTGGATTTAAAGAATTAGAAGGAATTCACTCACGTACTGATTTCGATTTAAAACAACACCAAGAATTTTCTGGAAAAAAATTACAATATTTTGATTCTGAAACAAACGAAAGTTATGTGCCTTATGTATTAGAAACATCGGTTGGGTTAGATCGTTTGTTTTTAGCGGTGTTATCTTCTGCTTTAAAAGAAGAAGCTTTAGAAGGAGGAGATACACGTACTGTATTAAATTTACCTCCAGCATTGGCACCTTACAAAGCCGCTATTTTTCCATTAGTAAAAAAAGATGGTTTACCAGAGTTAGCAGAAAGTATTATGAAAGACTTAAAGTTTGACTTTATGGTTGCTTATGATGAAAAAGATACTGTAGGTAAACGTTACCGTCGTCAAGATGCGATTGGTACACCATTTTGCATTACAGTAGATCACCAAAGTTTAGAAGATAAAACAGTTACGATTCGTCATAGAGATACAATGAAACAAGATCGTGTAGCAATTTCTGAATTACATGCTATCTTAACTGAGAAAACGAGCATTAATAGTTTGTTGAGAGCTTTATAGTTTATTCGTCATTGCGAACGAGGAACGAGTGAAGCAATCTCAAACAAGGTTCATTTAAGCTTTGTGTGAGATCGCTTCGTGCCTCGTGATGACGAATATTATTTCACAATCACCAATTTCTTATTAGAAACAGAATTACTTCCTTTGATGTTAATATTATAAATTCCCGAAGCTAAATGACTTCCATCAATAATGACCTTTCCATTTTCAATACTTTGAGAAAGGATCACATTGCCAGTAATATCAAATATTTGAATGAATTGTTTTTCTTTAGTATTTAACTGAATAGTAAAATTGCCATTAGAAGGATTTGGATATAAATTCATCACCGTTTCTGTTTGGTTAGATAAACCTGTAGGAATTAAAAATTTATTAAAAGTGGTGTTAGTTACAATTGGCGCATTGTAATCAAAATAAATATAAGCGGTATTTTTGATTTGATATGGTACTACCCACGTTGCTTTTGGCTTTAAACGATATTGAATAAACCCAATAGAACCAGCCGAATTTGTTGTGCTATCAGGCAATTGAATGTTAGGGAAACGCACATTTAAAACATTGCCCGTTAAATCAATTAGGTTTTGGTGACTGTAATTTATGACTTGAAAGGTTTCTAAATCCAACATGGTATCTAATGTATCAGCTAAACGAATATTAAAAGCTGGCGCATTACCTGTATTTTGAAAATGAATGGTATAAGTTAACCAATCATTAAAGCCTGGTTGCACATTTTCAGGATAGGTTTCTTTTATGTTTGGGTCATAAGAATTAACCACATTATAGCAAAAAGTGTAAGTGTTATTAATGGGATTATTATCTCCGCTAATTGGAGTAACAGTTGCGTTTACACAAATCATATCTCCTGCTTGCGCCGTTGTATCTGTTTGAAAAAGCAACTGAAAATCAGTTGAATTATTTATCGCTCCAAAATCAGTAATGGTATATGTGTAAATATTACCTGCCACTATTGGGTTTAAGGCTCCAGCAGAGGGACTTAAATATGTAACAGGACCGCTAACCGAAAAAGAAAGAGTGCCGCTAGTTCCCGATGCACAATTCAAATTATACCAATGTGTGATATCTCCCGCATTTACATTTAATACATGCGGTTGACCGGGAAAAATAATTCCGTTTGTAGAAATGGATTGTACGCCAATATCAAATCCGGGTTTACATGTTAAGGCGAAATTGATATTGGTATCAAGTGTTGCAACCGTAACGGTGCTATCTAATCCAGGAAATAAGCAAGAAGAAGTAAACGGTAAGCCAGTTGTATCAATAGCTACAGTATAAGTATTTGCTGTTTGCGGAAATTGATAGATGCCGTTTAAAGCACTATAAGTTTGTCCTAATAAAGTACCTGTATTACTATATAATTGTAATGGAATGTTTTTTAATCCATTATCCCCAAAATTTTTTAAGCAATTGTTATCGTTATCTTTATATGTAAAGCCAACTATTCCGCCTGCAGTAGGGCAACCATTTATATTAGATGGAGAGCAAAGAGGATAGTTTAAGGTTGCAGCATCCATAGTTGGAATGTAATTTGGGAGACAAGTAATAGGGTTATTTGAAAGATTAATTGTAAGATTTGAATCAAATAGATCGAAGCAATTTATATTATTGCTACTACAATCAACAATAAATGGTTGATTAGGAAGAGTTGGCAAACTTGTAAGTTGATTATTGGAACATGATAATAATAGTAATGTATTTGGAAGAGAGGGAATGCTAGAAAGTAAATTATTTAGACAATCTATATATATAAGCGTACTTGGTAAATATGAGATATTTGTAAGTGAATTATAATAGCATTCAAAATATTTAAGAGAATCTGGTAAAGATGTAATTGTTGATAACTGATTATATCCGCAATATAATTCAGTCATTGAATTTGGTAGTATAGGTAGGTTTGTTAATTGATTAAAGGAACAATTTAAAGTAATTAATGAATTTGGTAGGCTTAAAATATTACTCAGAGAATTTCCTGCGCAACTAATGTTTAATAATGTATTTGGCAAAGAAGGCAAATTGATAATTGGGTTGAACGAACAATCTAAATCTCTTAATCCACTTGGAAGTAATGGAAGACTAGTTAATTGATTAAAGTAACATCTTAAATCTTTTAGGGTAATAGGCAGTATTGGTAAAGAAGTAATGGCATTTCTTCCACAAATTAATGTATCTAGTGTGCTCGGTAAGTTTGGTAAACTTGAAATTGTATTGGAGTTTGTTGTTAATGCAGGATCTCCATTTCCACAGTCTAATGTTTTTAAAGAATCAAAATATTGGACTCCAGTTAAATCAGTTATTCCTAAATTCTCAACAAAAACTTTTGCTCTTAAAGTCACCGCCAAACTGGTCGTATCCATTTGGTTGCCAATCATAGCGGATGGCACATTGGTTTGCAACCAAGTTACAAAATTCGCATCAGGTATCGTTACAAATTGTGCTTTTAGGTTTGTTAAACAAAGTACTAACGCAAATAAGGTAAATAGTTTTTTCATGGCGGTTGTTTTAATCTTTAATAAAGGTATATAAAACCTAGCTACTATTTTTATGAGTTTGTTAGCCGTTTGGGTTTAGCTAATAAGTGCGTGCTTTTTTGGGATAAATGATTATTTCGATGTTGAAATTCTTGCGCGAGGGATGCAAGCGAAAATCCTTTTGCTTGTCTCTTGCAAAAGATTGCAGCGACAGCCAGGTTCCTGCTGCCTCTTTGCAGGAACGCGCCCTAATCATTATACTGCATACCCAGCCTTCTCAGCAGGATATGTATTAAAAGTTCCCATGGCTTTTGCAATCACTATATTGTTTCTTTCTGGGCAGATAATATCACCACTAGTTACAATTAAACGCTTACCTTGATTTTCAACTTTTCCAATGCCTTGTAATGTATCTCCAACAAAAGCGGCAGATAAGAAATTGATTTTAAATTCAATGGTGGATACAATATGATGGTCGTTTGCAGAAACCGATAATGCTGTTACACCCAATAAACCATCCATTAATGCAGAGATAACACCACCATGGGCAGCTTTTGGGGTTGCTAAATGTTCGGGCTTAATAGTAATAAAATAATGTACTAAACCAGGTTCAATAATTTTAAAATCCATTCCTAATGTTTTTCCGAAATGGTTATTGGCGATATATTGTTCTATTAGAGTCATTGATGTTTAATTATGGTCTGAAGATAATCATTTGTTTAAAATCAACTACTCCTCGGATTTGTTTTTTAATTGCATCAATAAAGAATAAGCGCCTTTGGTTACAATATTAGAATTAGAAATATCTTTCCCATCCAACGTAATTATTTCGGTATAGCCATTTTCAGAACTTCCTTTTTTTATCTCCAATAATTCAAATTTAACTTTGTTTGTTGCCATAAAAACATAATCTTTTCCTTCATGGCTTACTATGGCGTCATCATTAATTGCTAAAGCATTATTTAATTTAATTTCAACTTCCGCATTCATATACATTCCAGGTAACAATGTTTTATCATAATCTTCAAAGTGGCAATGAACTTCGGCACCTCTATCAGTAGATAAATCTTGACTGATTAAAATAATTTCGCAAGGATGTTTTTTGTCAGGTTGGTTATTATTATAAGCTAATAATTTTTGTCCGATTGATAATTTATCTAAATCTTTTTCAAATACCGTTAGGTTTAAATGAATATCTTCTGGATTAATTAATTCAAATAATACATCTGAAGGATTAACATATTTTCCAATGTTTACGTTTACTTTAGATACAAATCCATCAATAGAAGAATACACGTTGATACTTCTCGATAAATTAGATTCATTTAGCGTCTCAGGATTAATATTAATCAATCTTAATTTTTCAGCTAGTGCACTCAATGAAATTTTTTGAGTTTTATATTCCATTTCTGTTTGTTGAAATACTTTGTCGCTGCTGGCTTTACTTTGGTTTAATTCCTTTTGACGGTTATACTCACTTTCAGCATAGTTGAGTTTTGATTTAATAGTTAGGTACTCTTGTTGTAATTGAATGTATTGTTGGTCTTCCATGCTCGCTATTACTTCTCCTTTTTTAACGTGCATGCCAGGTAATAATTTTGTTGATTTTAAAAACCCTCCAAATGGTGTACTTACCGAAACCATATTTTGTGGTGGGACATCAATTTTTCCATTGAGTTTTAAAACGCTAGAGATTTCTTTTTTCTCTAATTTTCCTAATTCAATGCTAGCACTCTTGTATTGAGCTTCAGATAAGGATACTGATGTTTCGATTACATCTTGAGCTGTTTCTGTTTCCTCGGTTTTATTTCCACAAGATGAAAATAAAACAATGTAGAGAAGAATAATGAATATATTTTTCATAATAGGTTTATTTTGTAATTAAATAATTGATTTGAATGATTGATTCGTTTAAATTTTTGATGGCATCTAAATAGTTAGATTGGATGTTAATAGCTTGATTGGTAAGCATTACCCAGTCTAAATAATTAATTTCGCCATTCATAAATTGCTTATTAGCAGTTTCTAAAATTAACTGTGCATTTTTTAATCCAGTTGTTTCAAAATAAGTAACTGCCTCTAAATTTGTTTGATATTGACTTAAAACAGATTGATATTGATTTTCTAAACTGGTTTTCTCTAATACATAGCTGTTTTCTGAAATGCTTTGGTTTATTTTAGAAGCATTGATTTTTGCTTTTTGAGCTCCGAAAAATAATGGAATTCCTAAACCAACTTGCATCGATTGAAATCTTGATGAAGTTGTATAGATTTTATTATCTGCTCCGGATCCTTGCATCGTCATATTGTAATATCCAATATTAAAGTCGGGCAGTAGTTTTGCTCTTTCAACTTTTCTTGAAATCATGGCTAACTTTTTTTGTTGCTCCATGATTTTTAAAGAAGGATGTTGCGCAATTAAACTATTGTCGGAATTAACCTGCACATCCAATTTGAAATTTGTTTCAGTAGGAATAAATAAAGTACTGGTGTTTAACAGTAAACTAAATTGCAATCGAGTGATTTCTAAATCTTGTTGTAATTGTTTTAATTGAATAGAAATAGTTCCTCGTTGCGATTCGGCTGTTGTTTTTTCTAAAATATTACTTTCACCTTTCGAAAAACGTAAATTAGTTTTCTCTAAAAAATTAGCATAAATACTGTCATTTTTTAAAAGTAATTTTTCTTTTTCTTTTAAATACAAATACATATAAAATGTTTGTCGAACATACTTTTTGGTTTCGGCTTCTTTTAATGTCACATTCATGATTGATGTTTTCCATTCTTCGCTTAGCAACTGTTTTTGTTTGATATAAACCGTTGGGAAATTAAAAGACTGAGAGACTCCAAAACGATTATCATTATAATAACTATTTAACTGCCCATATTCTCCTATAATATTGGTTTGAGGAATAGACGCAGATGTTTTTATTATTTTTTTCTGATATTCTGATTTTAGCTTTTCGTTTTTAACGGTTAAGTTATTTTTAAGAGCTGTATCAATGGCTGCTTGCAAATTAATTGGTGTTTGAGCTTTGGCTTGAAATGCAAATAATCCCAAAAATATAATTACTATTACAGTTGAGTTTGTTTTAGCTTTTACTTTCACACCTTTTTCGAAAAGGATATACAAAATAGGTAAAACAAATAAGGTTAAGAAAGTAGCAATCATCAAGCCTCCAATTACTACAGTTGCTAAAGGACGTTGAACTTCGGCACCAGCACCATTACTAATGGCCATTGGTAAAAATCCTAAGGATGCTACAAAGGCTGTCATCATTACTGGACGTAAACGTACTTTTGTTCCCATTAAAACAATGCGTTGCATGTTTTTTAATCCTTCTTTTTTGAGTCGGTTAAATTCAGCAATTAATACAATTCCGTTTAAAACGGCTACACCAAATAAAGCAATAAAACCTACGCCAGCACTAATGCTGAAAGGCATGCCTCTTAATGCTAAAAAGAAAATACCTCCTATAGCTGATAGTGGAATAGCTGAGTAAATCAATAAGCCTTGTTTCACTGAATTAAACGCAAAGAATAATAATATAAAAATCATGACTAGAGAAACTGGAACAGCAATCATTAAGCGTTGTTTAGCTGCGTTTAAATTTTCAAAGGCTCCTCCATAAGTGACATAATAGCCTGATGGAAATTTAATTTGTTTATCAACTTTTTGTTGCAATTCATTAACGATGCTTTGCACATCTCTGCCTCTTACATTAAAGCCTACAACAATTCTTCGTTTAGCGTCTTCACGTTGTATTTGATTAGGTCCATTTTTAATACTCACATTAGCCAATTGATACAATGGTATTTGAGTTCCTTGTGGAGTAGGGATGAGTAAGTTTTGAATGTCTTCTAAGTTCTTGCGTTTATTTGTATTTAAACGAACTACTAAGTCAAAACGTTTTTCACCTTCAAATACAAGACCTGTGCTTTGTCCTGCAAAAGCGGTATTTACTACTTTGTTAATGTCTTCAATGTTTAAATTGTATTGTGCTATGGTTGCTCTATTGTAATCAATAATAATTTCCGGCATTCCAGTTACCGGTTCAACATATAAATTTTTAGCGCCTTCAACATGTTTTACTAGCTCTCCTAATTTTTCAGCATAAGCAGCAAGGGTATCTAGATTTTCACCAAAAATTTTACAAACTACATCTTGTTTGGCACCTGTCATTAATTCGTTAAAACGCATTTGAACTGGGAATTGAAAACTAGTTGTTACTCCAGGAACTTCAGCTACAGCCTTACCCATTTTTTCTGCTAATTCAGAAAATGTTTTGGCAGATGTCCATTCTTTTTTGTCTTTCAAAATCACCATCATATCGGCTGCTTCCATAGGCATTGGATCTGTTGGAACTTCTCCACTTCCAATCTTAGTTACCACTTTTATGACTTCAGGAAACTGAGTTTTTAAAATATGAGCTGTTTTTTGTGTGTTTTCAATGGTTGTAATGATACTGCTTCCTGTTAATACTCTTGTTTCTACTGCAAAATCACCTTCTTCTAAAGCGGGAATAAATTCTCCTCCTAAAAAAGTCAATGTAACAATGGCTGAAATAAATAAAACTATAACAGTAGAGATAACCATTTTTGGATAGCGTAATACTTTAGCCAAAGTATGCTGGTATCCTTTCTCTACCCAAGTCATTAATTTATCAGAAATGTTTGGAGTATGCTTCGTTTTTTTACTTAAAAATAAAGCGCTCATCATAGGGATATAGGTTAATGATAATACAAAAGCACCTAATAAAGCAAACGCAACAGTTTGTGCCATTGGTTTAAACATTTTCCCTTCAATACCTTGTAAAGTAAAAATTGGTAAGTAAACTACTAAAATGATAATTTGCCCAAATACAGCACTATTCATCATTTTACTGGCAGATAGATTTACTTCATTATCCATTTGCTCTTGGTTTAATTGACCAATGTGTTTGAATTTTTTTCCATGAGAGAGTTGATGCATGACGGCTTCAACAATAATGACGGCACCGTCTACAATTAATCCAAAATCTAATGCTCCTAAACTCATTAAGTTACCGCTCACACCAAAAGTGTTCATTAAAATAATAGCAAACAGCATAGCTAAAGGAATGACAGAAGCCACTAATAAACCAGCTCTGAAATTTCCTAAGAATAAGACTAAAACAAAAATCACAATTAATGCACCTTCTAATAAATTTTGTTCAACAGTACCAATGGCATTGTTTACCATTTTAGTTCTATCTAAAAACGGTTCAATAACAACGCCTTCTGGCAATGATTTTTGTATTTGAACCACTCTATCTTTCACACTTTTAATAACGTCGCTACTATTAGCGCCTTTCAGCATCATGACAACAGCTCCCGAAACTTCTCCTTTATCATTATAGCACATGGCACCATAACGAGTCGCATGACCAATTTTTACGTCGGCAACATCTCTAATAAATAAAGGTCTTCCGTTTTCAATCGTCTTAATTGATATATTTTCTATATCACTAATAGTCCCAATTAATCCTTCGCTTCTGATAAATAAAACTGCAGGCCCTCTTTCGATATAAGCACCACCGGTGTTTTGATTATTTTTTTCAAGAGCTGTAAAAACATCATTAATCGTAATATTATATGATTGAAGTTTATTTGGATTAATAGCTATTTCAAATTGTTTTAGCTTTCCTCCAAAACTGCTCACTTCAGCTACACCTTTCACACCCAATAATTGGCGACGAACTAGCCAATCTTGAATAGTTCTTAAATCTGTTTCATTGTACTTTTTTTCATAACCTTCTTTAGGTCGCACAACATATTGATAGATTTCGCCTAAGCCTGTTGATACTGGCGCTAATTCGGGTTTACCGATGCTTTGAGGGATTTGTGATTGTATGGATTGTAAACGTTCTGCAACTTGCTGTCTCGCCCAATAAATATCAATATCATCTTCGAAAACGATGGTTACTAAAGATAATCCGAAGCGAGAGAAGCTTCGAATTTCTTTTAAGCCTGATATGTTATTGTTGACTTGCTCAATTGGGAAAGTAACCAATCGTTCAATATCAGTTGCTCCAAAAGATGGTGCTACTGTAATAACTTGTACTTGATTGTTTGTGATATCTGGCACAGCATCTATTGGTAACTTAGTTACTTCATAGGTTCCATAACCAATTAGAGCTATCACAAAAAGCCCTATAATGAGTTTGTTCTTGATTGAAAAATCAATGATTTTATTTAGCATAATTTTTTTGTTAATTTTTATTTGATAGGAATTGTATCAAAAAGCATATATACTGATAGCATATATGAATTTCGAATGATCAAAAAAGTAATTAGCAAGATTTTGGCGGTTGCCAAATTGAAGATAAATAAGCAGAGCTTATAAATTCAGTAGAATAGGTGTTATAATTTTTTGATTCAATTGGTGTTGATTTTACAACTAATTGAAAAGTTTCAAATGACACAAATGCTATATGACTTACATTTCCAAAATCATGGTGCGATTTAAATGGTAGTTCTGTATCATCTGTATTATGAGCTATTCCGCTGTCAGGTGAAGTATAGTGCATGGTTAAAAAATCAATCCAAGTTGTTTTGCTGTTCTCAGATTTATGCTCTATAAAATGCTCTACCAATTGCGGAAATTTAAAAAACTCATGCAATTCTGTAGAGGATATTACATAAATAGTTAGAAACAATATGGCAAGAAGTTTTTTCAACAAAACGAAGGTATGTAAAAAAAATTAAATTTCAATAAGTGTTTATCTTTTAGGATTAATAGATTTTTTACTTCAAGAAAAGTATTGTAACAAATGTAACCGTTTTATGACTTTTATCATACGACCTTTGTCCCATAATAATTTAAAAATAAACATATGGAAATTATAGGTTACATCGCATCCATTTTAATTGGAATCTCTTTAGGGTTAATTGGTAGCGGAGGCAGTATTTTAACAGTACCAGTATTAGTATATCTTTTTGCAGTAGATGCTGTAGCAGCAACCGCTTATTCTTTATTTATTGTAGGATTTACAGCAGCAGTTGGCTCGGTGGGTTATTTTAAAAAAGGATTAGTAAATATTAAAACAGCTTTGGTTTTTGGAGCACCATCCATTGTAGCAGTATTTTTAACTAGAGCATATATAGTTCCTGCTATCCCAAAAGAAGTTTTTTCAGTTGGTGATTTTATGGTGACTAAAAGTATTTTAATGATGTTACTATTTGCTGTTTTGATGGTTGTAGCATCATTTAGTATGATTAAAAAGGAGAAGAAGAAAACAGAAGAAGATTTAGGACCACAAAAATTTAACTATCCTGTTATTTTGTTAGAAGGGGCAGTGGTTGGTGTTGTAACAGGTTTAGTTGGTGCAGGCGGCGGATTTTTAATTATACCGGCTTTGGTACTCTTATCTAAATTACCAATGAAAGAAGCTGTTGGAACATCATTAGTCATTATAGCGGCAAAATCATTAATCGGTTTTTTTGGAGAAGGTGGAGAAACAGTAATTGATTGGGTGCTTTTAACATCTGTAGCAGCTTTTGCCACAGTAGGAATTTTTATAGGAATTTATTTATCTAAAAAAATAGATGGAGCAAAATTAAAACCAATATTTGGATGGTTCGTTTTAATCATGGGAGTGTATATTATTATTAAAGAAACACTCTTAAAATAAATTGTAACCATTGTTACACATAAACAAACAAGGTGTTTGAGTGTAATAAATGTTACTATCAAAAAAATAAAACCACAGTACCTTTGACTCGTAAATAATTAATCAAACATAAACAACAATTAAAAAATAAATCAAATGAAAATAGAACAAATTTATACAGGATGTTTAGCTCAAGGAGCTTATTACATTACTTCTAACGGTGAAGCAGCAATTATTGATCCGCTTCGTGAAACACAACCTTATATGGAAAGACTTCAGAAAGATGGTGTGAAATTAAAATACATTTTTGAAACTCATTTTCATGCTGATTTCGTTTCAGGACATTTAGATTTATGTAAAAAAACAGGAGCGCCAATTGTATACGGACCAACTGCAAAACCAGAGTTTGAATTTATCTCTGCTAAAGATGGAGAAGTTTTTACAGTTGGAAAGGTAAAAATTAAAGTATTACATACGCCGGGTCATACAATGGAAAGTACTTGTTTCTTATTAATTGATGAAAATGGAAAAGATCATGCTTTATTTAGCGGAGACACCTTGTTTTTAGGAGATGTTGGTCGCCCAGATTTAGCTCAAAAAGCAGCATCGATGACTCAAGATGAATTAGCTGGTTTATTATATGATTCATTAAATAATAAAATCATGCCTTTAGCGGATGATGTAACAGTTTATCCTGCTCATGGTGCTGGTTCGGCATGCGGTAAAAATATGATGAAAGAAACGGTTGATACTTTAGGTAATCAAAAGAAGATGAACTATGCTTTAAATCAACCAAATAAAGAAGAGTTTGTAAAAGCGGTAACTGATGGATTATTACCTCCTCCAGGTTATTTTGGAAGTAATGTCGCTATGAATAAAAAAGGAATTGAGAGTTTTGAAACTGTGTTAAATAACGGAATGAGAGCTCTATCTTCAGTAGCTTTTGAAGCTGCAGCTGAAACAACGGATGCCATTGTGCTTGACACAAGAGATGCGGCTGAATTTGCAAAAGGATTTATACCTCGTTCAATTAATATTGGTATCAATGGAGATTTTGCTCCTTGGGTTGGTGCTTTGATTAGAGATGTTAAACAATCAATTTTGTTAGTAACTGAACTTGGAATGGAAGAAGAAACAGTGACTCGTTTAAGTCGTGTTGGTTTTGATAATGTGATTGGACACTTAAAAGGAGGCTTTGCAAGTTGGAAAGAAGCTGGAAAAGAAATAGATACAGTGAATAGAATTACAGCGGTTCAATTTGCAAAAGAAGTAGATGTAAAAGCAGATACGGTGATTGATGCAAGAAGAGAAAGCGAATACAGAGCAGAGCACGTTGAAGAGTCTTATAACAAACCTTTAGATCAAATTAATGGTTGGTTTGCAGAGATGGATAACGAAAAACCATTTTATATTCACTGTGCAGGTGGTTATAGAAGTATGATTGCAGCTAGTATTTTAAAATCTCGTGGAGTGCATAACTTTAAAGAAATTGAAGGTGGTTTTAAAGCAATTGCAGAAGCAGGTGTAGCAAAAACAGATTTTGTTTGCCAAAGTAAATTACAAAAATCATAAATAAATTACTGCCATAGATAGATTTACTTTCTATGGCAGTTTATTAAAAATAAAAACATGATAAAAATAAAATCAATTATTGCAGCAATTATGTTAGTGTTCACGTTAACACAATGTAATTCTCAAACTAAAAAAACAACAACCATGGAAACAACAAATGCAACACAAACAGCTACTAAAGAAATTATTGTAGATGTTAGATCAGTAGAAGAATGGAATGAAGATGGACACGCAGACTGTTCAGTAAATTACCCATTAGATCAATTTGCTAGTAAAATTGAAGAATTAAAAAAATATGATAAAGTGATTTTAGTATGCCGCAGCGGTAATAGAGCAGGTATTGCTAAAGGACAATTGCAAAGTGCAGGATATACTAAGGAAATTGAAAACTTAGGCCCTTGGCAAAATGTAACTTGTAAAACTAAGTAATATGAACTTATTAAAATCATGGGGTTTTATGCGAGTGCTTCGATTTATTTTTGGGGCATTCGCTATAGTTCAAGCAATTATAACCTTAGATATTGTTTTAGGAATATTAGGACTAGTAGTAGGAGGTATGGCATTTTTTAATGTTGGCTGCTGTGGTGTTAATGGCTGTGAAACAAATTACAAGAAGGATAACACAACCAAACAAATAACCGATGTTGAATATGAAGAAGTGGTTGCTAAATAATAAATTAACAGTCATAGGCGCAATTTTAGGTGCAATAGGCGGATTTTTGTATTACTATTTTGTAGGATGCGCAAGTGGAACTTGCGGAATTACTTCTAGCCCTGTTAATAGTACTTTGTATTTTGCTGTTTTGGGAGGATTAATTATGAATATGATTAAGCCAGAGACAAAAAAGAGTAATGAAAAGTAATGAATTCTCCTTTTATATTATTTTATCATGAATATAAAATTATTGTAATTTTATATTCATGATAAGTGATGAAATTGTAAAAAAGCAACTTTCCTTTTTGGGGAAAGAACTGTTTACTAAAATATTAGAAGTTTCTAATATAGTTGAAGTAGAAAAGAATATTGAAGTTTTAAAAGAAGGGCAGTACGTAAAAGTAATACCTATTGTTATTAAAGGCCTATTAAAGGTATTTACACGACAAGAAGAAAAGGAATTATTACTCTATTACATTCAGCCTTCTGAAAGCTGTATTATGTCATTTTCGGCAAGCTTATCGAATGATAAAAGCAATGTATATGCAAAAACGGTTGAAGATTCTGTTTTATTGCTTATTCCATCAGATAGAATAAATGAACTCACTCACCAGTACCCAGAGTTCAATGATTTATTTCACCAACAATTCAAAGTACGATATAATGATTTATTAGATACTATTAACCAATTAGTATTTACAAATTTAGATCAACGCTTATATCATTTTCTTAAAGAAAGTTCTAGGGTTAGAAAAGAGAACCCTTTATTTATTTCTCATCGTGAAATAGCCAATGAATTAGGCACTGCCAGAGAAGTTGTATCACGTGTGATGAAGAAGCTGGAAAAAGAGCAAAAAGTGGTACAAAACCAAGATTCTATAAAAATTTTATAGGCTGTGACATTAGTCACCGTGTAGCTATTAATACTTGTTGTACATTTGTTTCAGAAACAAGAAATGAAAAAGATTTTTAAATTGGTAATTGTATGTATACTTTGTTTAGGATTAATTTCATTAATTGTTTTTACAATAAAATCATTTAATCACTAACATAAAAACAAAAATCATGAAAAAAAACATGGGTTCAGCCGACAGAATTATCAGATTAATTATTGCGGCAGTTATTGCAGTCTTATTCTTTACAAACGTTGTTTCAGGAACATTAGGAATTATACTATTAGCATTAGCTGGCGTATTTGTTTTAACTAGTTTAATTAGTTTTTGCCCTCTTTATACCTTAGTTGGCATCAATACTTGTCCTAAAGATAAATAAGATTATATTTTTAGTCTTACTATAAAGCCTCTAATATTTGGAGGCTTTTGTGTTTTATATAATCAATAAAATAGTTTACTTTTATTATATCATACTTTGCAAACTCTTTTAAAACATATTCAATCTATTCATTCTATTTCAAAAAAAGCAGAGAAGGCTTTACTTGAAATTAGTAAAGAAGTCCGTTTTCAAAAAGGGGTGGATGTGCAATTGATTGGGCATACTTGTAAAACCATTTATTTTGTAAAAGAAGGCTGTGTACGTATTTATTATTTTAAAGAGGATATTGACATTACCGAAAGTTTTGAATTTGAAAATGCCTTTGTTGCCAGAGCTGAAAGTTTATTTACAGGAAAACCTTCTTTGAAAGCTATACAAGCCATTGAAGATACTTCATTAATAGCTATTGATTCTAATAAGCTATTTCAATTATTTGATACCCATCATGATATGGAACGATTGTTTCGTAAAATTATTGAAGCATCTTATGTTAATACAGTTAATCGTATTGAAAGCCTTCAGTTTCATACAGCAGATGAGCGTTATCTTGATTTATTGAAAGAACATAAAGATGTATTAAAAAGAGTGCCATTAAAATACATCGCCTCTTATTTAGGAATTACTCCTGTTAGTTTGAGCCGAATTCGCTCTCAAAAATAATTTCTTATCATATGTAAAGTAGTTTCGTTTTTAATGACTGTAATTTTGTGGCATGGAAACCATTAAATTAGGACTAAAAGAAAACTGGAAGCAATTTACACTATTGGTTATTATTAATGCCTTTGTGGGCGGCATGGTTGGTTTAGAGAGAGCCATTCTTCCTCAAATAGCCGAAGGAGAATTTCATATAGCTGCTAAAACAGCTATCTTATCGTTTATCATTGTATTTGGTGTTGTAAAAGCGATTACTAACTATTTTACTGGGGCTTTAGCTAACAAAGTTGGTCGTAAAAATTTATTAGTCATTGGCTGGTTATTTGCTTTACCTGTTCCTTTTATTTTAATGTTTGCTAATCATTGGAATTGGATTATAGCAGCTAATGTGTTGTTAGGGATTAATCAAGGTTTAACATGGAGCAGTACGGTAGTGATGAAAATTGATTTAGTAGGCGAAAAGCAAAGAGGATTCGCCATGGGCTTAAATGAATTTGCAGGTTATTTATCGGTTGCTATTGTTGCTTTTTTAACTGGTTGGATTGCTGGTGAATATGGTTTAAGACCTTATCCATTTATGATTGGGATTGTTTTATCAATATTAGGTTTATTAGGTAGCTGGTTTTTGATAAAAGACACTAAGCATCATGTGGCTAAAGAATCAAATTCAAATACTATTCCTTTACTTAAAAATATATTTTGGGATACGACTTGGAAAAATAAAAACTTAGGCTCTGTCACTCAAGCTGGTTTAATTAATAATTTAAATGATGGTATGGTGTGGGGAATTTTCCCTATTCTATTATTTCAAAAGAACTTTAGTTTAGAGCAAATAGGAATTATTACAGCAACCTATCCCGCAGTATGGGGTTTAGGGCAGTTAGTAACCGGTAAAATGGCGGATTATTTTTGTAAAAAAGACATGTTATTTACAGGAATGTTATTACAAGGATTAGCTTTATTAGTTATGCCATGGGCAGAAACGATGACTCATTATATGATATTGTCGGTTATTTTAGGTTGGGGCACTGCTATGGTGTATCCTACTTTTTTAGCAACTGTTGCCGAAAATACAAATCCAATTGATAGACCAAAAAGCTTAGGAATCTTTCGTTTATGGAGAGATTTAGGATATGCTATTGGTGCTATTTTAACTGGAATTATAGCAGATGCTTTAGGAATTAATGCCTCAATTATTACTATTGGATTATTAACAGTTATATCATCACTCATCATTAATTATCGTATGAAATGTAGAAATGATGACTCGAAAAAAATATGGAGTTTTTTATCATCTAAAAATAAATCAAATGGAGAATGTATCGCTTAGAAATTGTTTGCCATTATCAGAATTAAAACAATTTATTATTCTTAAAAAACAACAAGTTAAAATTATTGACGTGAGAAGCAAAGATGAATTTGAAGAAAAGCATATTCCTGGTGCTTTGCATATTGAACTTCCTAAAATTGATTTGGCAAGTGACTTGTTTGATAAAAATGATATTTTAGTAACAGCTTGTGGAAAGGGCGGAGGCAGATCAGCTGATGCTTCAGAAAAGCTCAAAGAATTAGGATTTAAAAATGCCTATTGGCTTTGTGGTGGAACTTTTGGATGGGAATAATATTCAGAAATGTAACATTTGTCACATTGTATTCATTTTAATTTTTCTAGTTTCACTGTATTATTTATAATATTTATACCATGAAAAAAGCGCTACTGATTTTATCTTCTTTATTGTTTTCTGTAACTATTTCTAAAAGTCAAAATCTGTTGGCAATTCCAGATACCATGTCTGGCACAACCTTTAATTTAAATATTTTAGATACTTCCAATGTATTCTATCCTGGCTATACAACTAATACCTTTGGTATAAATGCAAAATATTTAGGACCAACTTTGTTTTTAAATAAAGGAGATTCAGTTAGTATGAATGTCAATAATCAATTAATGGATACGACTACGATTCATTGGCATGGTTTACACGTTTCTGCTATGAATGATGGCGGACCACATATTGTTATTCCCCCTAGTACTCTTTGGAATCCTAAATTTAAAGTGAGAGACCATGCTGCTATGTATTGGTATCATCCACATTTGCATATGATGACTAATATGCATGCTTCTATGGGAGCAGCTGGTTTAATTATAGTTAGAGATTCTACAGAGAGAACATTAAATCTACCAAGAACATATGGTAAGGATGATTTTCCTTTAGTACTTCAATCAAAGTGCTTTGATGCTGCTAAACAAATTGTGATTGGTAATGCATCTGATAGTGTGATGTTAGTTAATGGAACGCTGAATGCATATTTACCAACACCTGCACAGGTCGTTAGATTTAGATTGCTAAATGCTTCTTCAGAGAGAGTTTATAATGTTGGGTTACAAGGAAATTTAACTTTTTATCAAATTGGAACGGATGGAGGTTTATTAAACGCTCCGGTTGCTTTAACCAGATTGAGATTAGCACCAGGAGAGAGAGCAGAGATTTTAGTAGATTTTTCTGGCAAAAATGGTCAAACAATTAATTTAATGAGTTATGCATCAGAATTTATCAGCGCCATTTACGGTGCTTTGCAACCTGGTATGGGAGCAGGGCAAACAATTCCAGGATATACAGCGAATGTATTGAATGGAGCTGATTTTAAATTAATGACCTTTAATGTTGTGGCACCAACAGCATCTCCTGTTACCACAATCCCATCTACTTTAGTTACGAATACTCCTTGGTTAGTTGCAAACGCTAATGCTGCTAAAACATTAACTTTTTCTCCCGTTAATATGGGGCCAACAGCTATTCAAGGACCTTTTATGATTAATAATACTAGTTTTGATATGGATGTAATTAATTATTCAATACCATTTGATAATATCGAAGTTTGGACATTAATAAATTCAACACCAATTGCACATCCTTTTCATATTCATGACGTGCAATTTTATATTACCGAAATTAATGGAGCTGCTCCGCCAGCAAACATGGCTGGAAGAAAAGATGTTGTGTTAGTTCCCGGTGGTGGACAATTTGTAAAGTTTATTGCCAAATTCGAAACATTTTGTGATTCAATGGCCACCTACATGTACCACTGTCATATGTTACCACATGAGGATGATGGAATGATGGGACAATTTAATGTTATTTGTCCTACTACAGTTGGTGTTAAGGAAATTGATTCTGATTTGAATAATTTAGTGGTTTTCCCTAATCCAGCTTCAGATAAAGTGACATTAAAATTTAATTCTAACGAAAAAATTGTAGACGTGACTTTATACGATTACTCAGGTAAAATAATTTTTAGTAAAAATAAACTAAATGATACTGAAGTAAGTTTAAATACAGATAATCAACCTTCAGGTATTTATTTTATAGAAGTTAAAACAACTCAAGGAATTGTATATAAAAAGCTAAATTTGATTAAATAAACTTTTAATCATGGTCAATAAAATAAAAATAAAAGACATATTGCTTGTTACCATTCAATTTATTTTATTGACCATTTTTTATATCCCTATTTTACCTGATGCGTTTAAAACTCCAATTATTCTAAAATATACAGGTGTTATTATTTCCGTTCTTGGCTTTTTAATAATTATAGTTGCCATTTTACAATTAAATAAAAATCTAACTCCTTTTCCAACGCCTAAAGAAAACGGATCTTTAATTAATACAGGCTTGTATAAATATGTTCGTCATCCCATTTATTCAGGGATATTTTTGGCAGCTATAGGTATTGCTTTTTATACTGGTAGTTATTGGCAATTATTGATTTCATTTATTTTATTAGTTTTATTTTATTATAAATCTAGTTATGAAGAGTCTCTTTTGATGAAAACATATAAAGAGTATAAGGATTATAAAAAAGTAACTCGACGTTTTTTTTAGTTCTTGAAAAACAATAATCAGTTCTTTTAATGATTTTTGTCAATAAGTTAAACTTCTGATATCTGTTTTTATAACATAGCTTTGTGTTTGATTACGTTCATTTAATATAGTGCATGATTTAATACAATTACTATGGAATTCATTGATTACTATAACATATTAGAAATTCAAAAAACTTCTACTGAGGCAGACATTAAAGCAGCTTATCGCAAATTAGCTCGAAAGTATCATCCAGATTTAAATCCGAATGATGAGAATGCTAAAAAGAAATTTCAGCAAATAAACGAAGCAAATGAGGTGTTAAGCGATCCCGAAAAAAGAAAGAAGTACGATAAGTACGGAAAGGATTGGAAACATGCTGATGAATTTGAAAAAGCAAATCAACAACAATCTCAATCACGAACTAGTGGTGGCGGACAACAATCTTATGGAAGTAGTGGTGGGGATTTCTCTGGTGACTTCTCTGAATTTTTTGAATCGATGTATGGCTCAGGTGCAAGAACCAAACAAACTAAATTTAGGGGTCAGGATTTAAATGCTGAATTGCATTTAAATTTAATGGATGTTTATAAAACACAACAACAAACCTTAACGGTTAACGGTAAGAACATTCGTTTAACCATTCCTGCTGGTGTTGAGAATGGACAGGTTATTAAAATTGCAGGTCATGGAACTCCTGGCGCAAATGGTGGGCCAAACGGTGATTTGTACATAACATTCACTATTGCTAGTCATCCTAAATTTAAACGAGAAGGAAGTAATTTATATGCTACTGTTGATTTAGATTTGTATACTGCCTTGTTAGGAGGAGATTTGCAGGTTGATACTCTGGATGGAAAAGTGAAACTGAAAGTAGCACCTGAAACACAAAGTAATACAAAGGTTAAATTAAAAGGCAAAGGATTTCCTGTTTATAAAAAAGAAGGAGAATTTGGTGATTTATATATCACTTACAATGTTAAACTTCCTACTAATTTAACCGAGAAAGAAAAAGAATTATTTACTGAATTATCAAAATTGAGAGCAAATGGAAACTAGAGAGTTAATTTTAATAGAACATTTTTGTACCAATCACGAAATAGAGTTTTCGTTTATTGATTCTTTACATGCATTTGGATTAATTGAAGTGATTATTCATGAGGATAATAAATACTTGCAACAAGAACAATTAAAAGACGTGGAGAAAATGATGCGTATGCATTATGACTTAGATATTAATATGGAAGGAATAGATGTCATTTCTCATTTATTAAAACGTGTGAATAGTTTGCAAGATGAGTTAAGAATAACTCAAAATAAATTAAAATTATACGAAAAAGAGGATTAATCAATCCATTTTGGATTTCTTCTATCGCTTGCCGAATCTTTTATTTTAATATGATAAAACGATTTTAGTTTTTCTGCTAAAGTAAATATTTCTTCTTTTTCTTTACTTTCATGCACAATTAATTTTCTGTTTTTGTTATACACTAAACTAATTTGATAAACTGCCCCATGCCCATCTTCAAAATCTTCGGGACTACATCCTTCACATTTAATATATAAAGTTTTAAATAGTAAGATATAGTCAAACTTTGGTGTTTTTTTCCATGACCCTGAAGTCATTCCTAAAACACTTTCATAAGCTTTATATAATCCTTTTTCCAAATCTAATTGAGTGCCCATTTTTCTGAAGAAGTTTGAGCTTGCTCTTTTTCCGATGATGATTTGATTTTCCATGATGTTAAATTTTAAGTAAAGATACTATGTGAAATAGCTGTTTAACGGTAACAATAGTCACATATGAATTTTCTGTTTTTTTCATAGGTAATAAGTATTTAAGTAACAATGGTTACATATAATTAATGACTTTTGTCATACTTTTGATGAAGTTAATTTTTTATGCCAGAAAAAATCCCAACAATCAGTATTTGTAATTTATTAGGAGAAGATTATTCTGTTCAAGATATTATAGTGTATGACTTGAAACAATTTATTAATCATCATCAAGATATTAAATTTCCTCATCGTCATTCGTTCTATCAGGTTTTATATATTACAGAAGGCGAAGGTTCACATATTATTGATTTTGAAAATCATATTGTGAAAAAAGGGATGATGTATTTTTTGGCGCCAAGTCAAGTTCATGAATGGTTATTTAGTAAACATACAAATGGAGTATTGATTAATTTTAATGAAAATTTATATAGTTCTTTTCTTGCAAATAGTCATTACTTAAATGATTTTTCTTTTTTTACTGCTAATGGATTACATTCTTCAATAGACATATCAGATGATAGTTCTCTAGATAAAATAGAAGAAATATTAAAAACAATACAAAAAGAATTTTTGTCATGTGATGAGTGTAAATTGGATTTAATTAAAACTCTATTATTACAAGTTTTTTTACTGATAAATAGAAAAGTTAAGTTAAATCAAAATACGCCAGCAAATAAAAATAATTACTTAGTGTATCGCAATTTTGAAAAATTAATCGAACAACATTTTACTGAAATGCGAATGCCAAAAGATTATGCAAATCTATTATTTGTTACTCCAAATCATTTAAATGCATTATGTAATCAGTTAATTGGTAAATCAGCTGGTGATATTATAAGAAATAGAGTTTTATTAGAAGCTAAACGTTTATTAGTAAATTCTACACAAAATATTAATGAAATTGCTTGGTATTTAAATTTCGAAGACAATTCTTATTTTTCAAAATTTTTTAAAAAATACGAAGGTATAACTCCAGATGAATTTCGAAAAATAAAACAATAATCCTCTTTATTTTTTTAGTCAAAAGTAAAAAGTACTATCATTTAAGTAAATTATACAATCGCTTGTGATTTAGTTATTCTAATTTGGTGTAAGTAAAAAACACCATTATTAATTTAAATTTAAAAGATGAAAAAGCACTATCAAATATTAATTATTGGCGGAGGAAATGCAGGTATTTCGGTAGCGTCACAACTTCTTATCCAGAATTCAAAATTAAATATCGGATTAATAGATCCTTCGGATAAACATTATTATCAACCAGCTTGGACATTAGTTGGTGGCGGTGTATTTGATGTCAACAAAACAGAAAGACCCGAATCATCTGTGATACCTAAAGGAGTTGAGTGGATCAAGGAAAGTGTTGCTGCTTTTTCTCCAGATAATAATTCGGTATCACTAAGCAATGGTGAATCTATCACATATGATTATTTAGTAGTGGCTCCAGGAATCCAATTAAATTGGAAAGATGTTAAAGGACTTGAAGAATCTTTAGGAAAAAATGGTGTTAGCTCTAATTATAGTTTTAAATATGCGCCATATACATTTGAATTAATTAAAAATTTAAAGAAAGGTAAAGCAATTTTTCATAACCCGCATACACCTGTAAAATGCGGTGGAGCACCGCATAAAATAATGTATTTAGCAGCCGATTATTTTAGAAAAAATGGTGTGTTAAATAATATTGATATTCAATATTGGAGTGGTGGACCTAAATTATTTGCAGTTCCTAAATATGAAAAAACATTATTAAAGGTTGTAAAAAGAGGTAATATTAAACTTAACTTTTTAGAAAGATTAGAAGAAGTTGATGGTGCTAATAAACGCGCAAGGTTTGTTGGCTTTGGAGAACATAATAAAGGGATTGAAACATGGGTCGATTATGATATGATTCACGTAACACCTCCACAATCATCACCTGATTTTATTAAAGCGAGTCCACTTGCTAATGCTGCTGGTTGGGTAGATGTGGATAAGCATACGCTTCAACATCCAAAGTTTAAAAATGTTTTCACACTTGGAGATGCATCAGGATTACCAACTTCAAAAACAGGCGCTGCTATTAGAAAACAAGCGCCAGTTTTAGTAGCCAATTTATTGGCAGCTATCTCAAATAAGCCATTAACGGCTAAATACACCGGGTATACTTCTTGTCCACTTGTTACAGGATATGGTAAATTAGTTTTAGCTGAATTTGATTACGATAGTAATCCTATGGAAACGTTTCCTTTTGATCAAAGTAAAGAACGTTGGAGTATGTACCAATTAAAAAAACATGGTTTGCCTTGGTTGTATTGGAATAAAATTTTAACCGGTAAAGCGTGATTTATGTACAATTGCTACATGATTAGACTAATTAATAGGGTAGCTTTACATAAAAATTAAAATAATATAACTATGGAAACTCAAACAATAACAATGCCTCGTATAGGCGACGTCGCTCCAAATTTTGAAGCTATTACAACTACGGGGAAAATTACCTTGTCTGATTATGCAAAAGACAAATGGATTATTATGTTTTCTCATCCTGCCGATTTTACACCAGTTTGCACAACTGAAATGATGGGTTTTGCAAATGAAAAAGACTTTTGGGTAAAACACAACACTCAACTTTTAGGTTTAAGTATTGACAGTATTCATGCGCATATTGCATGGGTAAATGCCGTACAGGAAAAAACTAAAGTGCTTTTTGATTTTCCGATTATTGCTGATTTAGATATGAGTATCGCTAAACTATACGGAATGTTACAGCCTGGGGAAAGTGAAACAGCGGCAGTTCGTGCGGTGTTTTTCATAGATCCTTCAAAGAAAATTCGTTTAATTATGTATTATCCTTTAAATGTTGGACGCAATATGGAAGAAATAAAACGATGCTTGCTAGCTTTACAAACTTCTGATGAACATAAAGTTGCCATGCCTTTAAATTGGGTACCAGGTGATAAAGTAATTATCCCTGCTCCTAAAACAATTGAAGCCTTAGCTGAACGAAAAGCAAGTGGTTTAGAAATGGTGGATTGGTATTTGGCGAAAAAAAGTTTATAATAATTAGATTGTATTAATTAAAAAGGTTATCCCAAAAAAGGGTAACCTTTTTTAGTACTTAATATTTTTTATCGTTTGTAAATACTACCACAAAAGCAATAAATAATCTCATAAAACTGATTTATGTCATGTGTAATTTTGAAAAAAATTATATTATGACAACCAATCGTAACTCTATTCCAAAGCAATGCCTTGTATCTATTGATAATTCGGTAGAACATGAGGTACATCTTCTTAAAGAAGATTCATTTGTTAAACGTTATATCTTTAGCACAGACCATAAAGTAATTGCTAAACAGTATTTAATTACGGCTATAATTATTGCAGTCATCGCCATGATTATGTCTATTGTATTTCGTTTACAGTTGGCATGGCCCGGCGAAAAGTTTGCTTTCATTAATGCTATTATGGGAGATAAATGGGGAAAAGATGGAATTTTGAGCCCAGATGCTTATTTAACATTAGTGACAATACATGGAACATTAATGATATTTTTTGTTTTAACAGCTGGTTTAAGTGGCACATTTAGTAATTTATTAATTCCATTTCAAATTGGAGCTAGAGATATGGCATCTGGTTTTATGAACATGTTGTCGTTTTGGTTGTTCTTTTTAGCAAGTGTTATTATGATGGGATCTTTATTTGTAGAATCAGGTGGGGCATCTGCTGGTTGGACAGTTTATCCGCCTTTAAGTGCATTACCTCAAGCCATTCCTGGCTCAGGCTTGGGAATGACTTTGTGGTTAGTAAGTATGGTTATTTTTATTGCCTCTACATTATTAGGTGGTATAAATTATATTGTTACAATTATTAATTTAAGAGCAAAGGGAATGAAAATGACTAGAATGCCTTTAACTATGTGGTCGTTTTTAATCGCTTCTATTTTAGGATTGTTATCTTTTCCAGTTTTATTAGGTGCAGAAACCTTATTATTATTTGATCGATCTTTTGGTACATCTTTTTATTTATCAGATATTTTTATTGGAGGTAAACCTCTTGATAATGTTGGAGGTAGCCCTGTTTTATATGAACATTTGTTTTGGTTTTTGGGTCATCCTGAAGTGTATATTGTGTTTTTACCTGCACTCGGTATAATTTCTGAGGTAATTGCTACACAATCTCGTAAGCCAATTTTTGGATATAGAGCAATGATTGGTTCTATTTTAGCAATTGGTTTTTTGTCGTTTATAGTATGGGGGCATCATATGTTTTTAACGGGTATGAATCCATTTTTAGGATCAGTATTTGTGTTTACAACCCTTTTAATTGCCATTCCATCAGCAGTTAAGGTGTTTAATTACATTACAACTTTATGGAAAGGAAATATTCAATATTCACCAGCAATGCTATTTTCTATCGGAGGCGTATCTGCTATTATTACTGGAGGAATTACTGGTATTATTTTAGCAGATTCAACGTTAGATATTACTGTACATGATACTTATTTTGTGGTTGCTCATTTTCATATTATCATGGGAGTATTTTCAATATTTGGCATGTTAGCTGGTGTATATCATTGGTTTCCTAAATTATTTGGAAGAATGATGAATAAAAAAATGGGTTATCTACATTTTTGGACAACTTTTGTATCGGCCTATGGCGTATTTTTTCCAATGCATTTTTTAGGAACTGCTGGTGTACCACGTCGTTACTATTCAAATAGTGCTTTCCCAATGTTTGATAATTTAGTGGATTTGAATATCGTAGTAACGGTATTTGCAATCATTGCTGCTTTTGCTCAAATTATTTTTCTAGTTAACTTTGTATATAGTTTATTTAGAGGCGAAAAGGCAACACAAAATCCTTGGAAAGCTAATACGTTAGAATGGACAACACCAGTTGAGCATATTCATGGAAATTGGCCAGGTAATTTGCCAGTTGTTCATCGTTGGGCGTATGACTATAGTAAGCCAGGGAAAAATGAAGATTTTGTTTTACAAACCGAACCTTTAGAAGAAGGTGAGTCAGATGAAGGAAATTCAAAAATTAAACATTAAAATTAATTATCATGGATATTTTAAATGCTTTACATAGCCAAAGAGAAAAAAACATTGAGTTTCAGCAAAATAATTTACTGAAAGAAGCTTATTCTATTTTAAAAGGAGATGTATCTGATGTTAAGAGTTCATCAGTTAATTATTTTAGTAGTCATAATGAATCTATTTTAACTGTTAAACCGTTGGTTTTAGATACTAATAGAATTTTTTCAATAAAAGATATTAAAAGCGTATGTATTGATTTTCGTTTACGATTTTTAGATAAAAAAATTTATAGAGCTGAATTGCCTTATGATGCTCATATCAAATTAACAGCTTTTGAAATTGAAATTGGTGTACCTGTGTCTTTTAAAATATTAACTGAGGTGCAAAATTTTAAATCTACTTATCCTCATACGCAACAATTATTGTTTGCTGATATAGGAAACGGAGAATTTTATTTTATTCATAAATGGGGAAATGAATTCAGTAATTTTAGAAAATATGCAGCAATGCCATTCAAAAGTATAGAGTTTTTATTTGCCATCATTGTAGTGTTATCTTCAGTTCTCACAATTATCACTCCAACTAATTTCATCACTACAAAGCCTAATGTCGATTATTTTTCAATGATAAGATTAGCTTTTTTCTTTTGGTGTGTCGTTGCATTATCTGCCTTGTTTACCTATTATATTGTAGCAATCAGAAAAGGAATGAATAGTTCAGAATGGGATAGTGCTACATTTATGTAGTCTTTTTTGTTATTCTGTTCTAAAATTGTATTTTCATGTTTAATATGAAAATAACAAGAGTTCTTGAATTAGACGCACTTAGAGGTATTGCAGCATTAATGGTAGTTTTTTATCATTATACAGTTGATAGGCCTCAAGCTGATTTAGGATTTTTTCTTGGCACAACTGGTGTTGAACTATTCTTTATGATTAGTGGTTTTGTTATCCTGATGAGTTTAAACTCTGTTAAAAGTAGTTTACAATTTGTCGTCAATAGAATTAGTAGGTTGTATCCTACATATTGGGCATGTGTTACATGTACTTTTATTGCTTTGACTATATATTATCACGTTGATTTGGGATATAATGAAATAGAAAGGTATTTAGGTAATTTAACGATGTTTCAATTTTACTTTAATATTTCGGATATAGATGATTCATATTGGACAATGATTATTGAAATGACATTTTATATAGGAATGTTAGTTTTATTTCATTTAAAAAAAATAAACTATTTGAATTTGATTGGATTTGTTATAATATTAGGTGTTAACATCTCTGGTTTATTTTTTCATAATTCTGCTATAGTGAAAGAAATTTTTAATTCTATACAAATAGTATTGTATTTGCCTTTATTTATATCTGGGACTATTTTTTATAATTTATACTTTAATAAAGAAAAAATATGGCAGCGTTATAGCTTATTAGCTTTATGTTTAATTGCCCAAATATTGTCATATAATTATACAGATAGATTTAGGTTTTCAGTTAATCAAACACAATATTCAATAATGTTGATTGTTTATTATGCATTGTTTTCATTAATTGTTAATCATAAATTAGGTTTTATTGTTTCAAAAGGAACACTTTTTATTGGCAAAATATCTTTTGCAGTATATTTAATTCATCAGGCTTTTTCCATAAAGATATTATTACCTTTTTTTATGGAAGATTTGAATTTTAATTTTTGGATTTCATCTTTAGTGTTTTCAATTCCAATTGTCATTATTATAGCTACCCTAATAACATATTTTATAGAAATTCCCTTTGGAAGGTTGTTAAAACAAAATCTATTTGCGAAAAAACTTGCTAATTATTAGAAGTGTTTAGTTCAACTATGTAACCTTTGTTACTTAAGATTCATTCTTTAAAAAATTTCCGTCAAAAACTGACTTTCCTCATATTTATTTCCTCCTTGCTAACCGAACTTTGTACAGTCAACATTAAACACTAGAATCATGTTATCAACTGTTATTTTTATCATTATCCTTCTTCATTTGGCTATAGGATTCGGCTATTTGATTTATAAATTATCTCCTACTAAAAAAGTAATTGATACAACCATTGACAATAATAAGACGCATCCTATTAATAAACTTTAAATAAATTGTTATGAGAAAATGTGGAAGTAGATGCCCTTAATTAGTTTATCTAATCTGGTATCAATTGAAAAAATATAAATCTTTAAAATAATAACAATGAAAGTAGAACAAATTTATACAGGATGTATTGCTCATGCAGCATACTATTTAGAAAATAACGGTGAAGCAGCAATCTTTGATCCATTGCGCGAAGTACAACCATATATGGACAGAGCAAAAAAAGATAATGCTAAAATTAAATATGTGTTTGAAACACATTTTCATGCGGATTTTGTAAGCGGACATTTAGATTTAATGAAAAATGCTGGCTCTGAAATTGTTTTTGGACCAACAGCTAAACCCGCTTATAAAGCAACTACTGCTGAAGATGGTCAAGTCTTTAAAGTAGGTAATTATAGCGTAAAAGTAATTCATACACCTGGTCATACCATGGAAAGTACAACTTACTTACTAATTGACGAAAACGGTAAAGAACATGGAATTATCAGTGGAGACACTTTGTTTATTGGAGATGTTGGTCGTCCAGATTTAGCGCAGCATGTGATTGCTGATTTAACCGAAGAGAAATTAGCTGGCCATTTATATGATTCGTTACGAAATAAAATCATGCCTTTAAGCGATGATTTAATCGTTTATCCAAATCATGGAGCAGGAAGTGCTTGCGGAAAAAATATGAGTAAAGAAACTACGGATACTCTTGGTAATCAAAAGAAAGTGAATTACGCCTTGAATCCTAAGTTAACTAAAGAAGAATTCATTAAAGAAATTTTAACTGGATTAGTTCCGCCTCCGGGTTATTTTCCTCAAAACGTATTAATGAATATCAAAGGTTATGAGAGTATTGATAATGTAATGCAAAAGGGTTCAAGAGCTTTATCGGCTATTGAATTTGAAGTAGCAGCTAACGAAACCCAGGCTTTAATTATTGATACACGTAAACCACAAGATTTTAATAAAGGATTTATTCCTAATTCGGTTAACATTGGTATTGATGGCAGCTTTGCAACTTGGGTTGGAACATTAATTCCAAGTGTGAAACAAGAAATTTTAATTGTAGCTGATGAGGGTAGAGAAGCAGAAGTGATTACACGTTTAGCGCGTGTAGGCTATGACAATGCTCTTGGTTATTTAAAAGGAGGATTTAATGCTTGGGTAGCTGCAAATAAAGATATTGACCAAATTCATTCGGTAAGTGCTGAAGAATTAGCTGAAATCAGTAAAAAAGAACAAGTAAATATAATTGATGCGAGAAAAGCAAGTGAATACAGCAGCGAACATGTTGTAGATGCGATGAATGCTCCTTTAGATTTTATTAATGATAGTATGACTAAAATTGATAAAGATAAAAAGTACTACGTGCATTGTGCTTCTGGTTATCGTTCAATGGTTTTTATTTCGATTTTGAAGGCTAGAGGATACAATAACTTAATTGATGTGACTGGAGGCTTTAATGCTTTAAAAGCAAGTAATTTGTTTAAGGTGACTGATTACGTTTGTCCATCAACATTGTTGTAATTTTTAAGGGATGAATTATTTCATCCCTTAATTTTAAAAAATATTTACCCAAATAGGTAAATTAGTATTATATTTGTATCGTGAATAATTTATCTGATCATACTACCGAACAAAAAATCTTAGATGCCGCGGAAGTCGTATTTCATGAGAAAGGCTTTGATGGCGCTAGAATGCAGGAGATTGCAGATAAAGCAAGTATTAATAAAGGCTTGCTTCACTATTATTTTAAGAGCAAAGACGCCTTATTTGATGCCATATTTAATATGGCCGTTAAAAGAATGAGTGGGAATATTAATTCCATCTTGCAGATGGACATTTCTTTGGAAGAAAAAATAGATTTAATTATTGATAGTTATATGAATTTGTTACTTCGTAATTCTTCTCTTCCACGATTCGTAATTACAGAAATCAACAAGGATTCAGAGCGATTTATTAAAAAATATCTAAGTGGAGAAATTAATAATGTGTTTGCGAAGTTTATTGATTCTGTGCAGAAAGAGATAGATGCTGGAAAAATTAAAGCCATTGATCCAAAGCACTTATTTATGAATATGATTTCAATGATACTTTTTCCTTTTGTTGGAAAACCTATGATTCAAGTACTAATAGGTGTTGATAATAAAGAGTACAATAAACTTATGCTTGAACGAAGAGAACATGTAAAGGGCTTTATAAAACAAGCAATAAGACCATAAAATTTTTTTAACTAAACTTTACCCAAACGGGTAAGTTATAATAAAATAGCAATATGAACAAAGTAAAAAATAATACTCATCGAATGGCCATAGTCTTACTACTATGTTTATCGGTTATTAAAGTTCAAGGGCAGGAACAGGTTAAATTTTCAACGATTAATGAGGCCTTTACTTTAGCTAAAAATAAAAATTACACATTAGTAAATGCTGAATTACAAATTAAAATAGCTGATTTGACAAAAAAAGCAGCGGTTGGCAATGTATTTAATCCTAGAGTGCCAACAACTATTCAGGCATTAGATAATATGAATCAACAGGTGAGTTTTTTACCTGCCGAAGCTTTTGGCGGACCTGCGGGCACATTTAAAGAGGTTACTATTGGGCAGCAATATGTTTCAACATTAGCAATTATGCCGCAATTCGAAATTTTTAATCTTTCAAATATTGCACAAGTAAAATCTGCAAAAATTAATGAACAGTTAGTCGATAATCAGAATAAGATCAATGAACTACAGTTATATAATAAAATAAATTCTATTTATTCAAACATCCTTTCTTTTAATGGGCAAAAAGAAATTTTACAAGAAAATTTAAAAATAGCAGAAAACATTCAAACTATTATTAAACAAAAATTTGACGAAGGCCTTGTAAGAAAACAAGATGTGAATGAGGCAGAGGTAAATGTCATAAGCACCAAGGATAAAATAGAACAGTTGGAGGTTAATTTAAAAATTCAATATCAGTTATTAAATTTGTTTTTTGAAAATCAAACAAGTACTGAAATTACTGAGAGTATCTGGAATTATGAAAACTCCAATCAAATAACTCAAGTGAAGAATAATTTAGACGTTGAAAATATTCACTTACAGAATCTTTTAGCAAAACAAGAACATAAGTCATTAAATTATCAAAACCTTCCTTCTCTTTCTTTTGTTTCTTCTTTTAGTTGGCAAAATTTAAGTAACGAATCTTTTTTTCACTCCAAATCAAATAACACCAACTTTAATTATTTAGGACTGAAATTGAATTTGGAGTTGCCTACAGCACAACGCATTTCGAATACTCAAAATAAACGTATTCAGATAAAAATACTAAGTAATAGCGAAGAGCATAGTATAAAAGAAAATGACATTAAAAACCAACAATTGATATTGGATTACGAAAAATCAGTAAAGCAAGTCGAAAACTTTAAAAAAATTGCTGATTTGAAAAAAGACACTTACGAAAAAAATTATAATCAATTTAAAGAAAATATTTTGTCGCTCGATAAATTGTTGATTTCGCAAAACGAGCTATTGCAAAGCAAATTAAATCTGGTATTGGCTTTGGCAAGTATCAGTTTCAATAAAAATAAAATAGACATTAATAATAAATTTTAATATGAAGAAATTATTCATTATTTCAATCGCCTTATTTGTTGCTTCATGCTCAAATAATAAAGAAGTTAAACCTTTAGTACAAGATATTAAAGAATTAGTTTTTGCATCGGGACAGTTAGAGTGGGACGACTCTTACAATTTAACAGCCTTAACGGATGGGGTTTTAAAAAATGCCGATTTCGATATAGGAAATCTAGTGGAAAAAGGAGATAGTTTGGCTACTATAGATAACCAAACAAACGCAATTAATACTCAAACGTCTCAACAACAATTAGCAATCTCAAATGAAAATTTGAATTCTAAGTCACCAGCCTTACAGCAATTACAACAAAATATATTATTTGCAGAAAGTAAATATCAACAAGATAAGACTCAGGAAGAGCGATACAAACGTTTGTACGAAAGCCAAAGTGTTTCAAAAGTAGAATATGAAAATGCACAGCTTAACGCTAAAAACTCATTGGCAAATTTCACCGCTTTAAAAAAACAGGCTGATGTTATTTTGCAACAAGCCAAGCAACAACAAATCACGACAAGTGGTCAATTAAAAAATAATGAAGTTGTCCTGAATTACAATAAAATAATTGTTACTGAAGGAGGCACAATAATTAAAAAATTTAAAACAACTGGTGATTATGTTCGTAAAGGTGATGTGATTGCTACTATAGCTAATGAAAAAGAAATTCAGGCTGTATTAAATGTTGATGAGAATAGTATTGCTCAAGTAAAATTAGGACAAACTGTTTTTATAAAATTGAATACGAATAAAAATATGGTTTACAATGGTAAAGTAACCGAAATTCTATCTGCCTACGATCAACAAACGCAATCATTTATTTGTAAAGTAGATTTCGATCAGGCTTTAAATGGTTCATTATACGGCACGCAATTAGAAGCTAATATCTTGACTAATGAAAAGAAAAACGCTTTATTAATCCCTCGTCAATATCTTGGTTTTGGTAATAAAGTAAATGTGAAAGGCAAGGATGAAACTATCATTATTAAAACAGGTATTATATCCACTGAATATATTGAAGTATTAGAAGGCATTAACCAAGATGATATTTTACTTCCTTTAAAACCATAAAACAATGAACATAAATTCATTAATAGCTAAAACATATATTGTTTCTAATAAAAAATTAACGGCAGTGGCTGTGCTAGGCGTTTTATTGGGAATGTCTATTTATATTTTCATGAATAGCATGATGGTAGGATTTGATAAAAGTTCAGCCTCTTCGGTTTTTAAATCAACGGCACATATTAGGGTGTATAAAGATGATGAGATTAGTAAAGCACTTATTCATCTAAATAATAGTAAATCGTTGATTATAAATCCAAAAGTAGTTCCAATAAATAATACGATTATAAATCCAAATTTAGTTATCGAAACCATTTTACAACAAAAAGATGTGGTAGTTGTAACACCACAAGTAAATAGTAATGTGTTTTATAATAATGGTAAATCTCAAATATCTGGATTAGCAGTTGGTGTAAAGCCTGATGAAGCCAATTTGATGTATAATATTAAATCATTTATGGTAGAAGGAAATTTTGATTTATTAAAATCAAATCCAAATGGTATTGTGATTGGAAGTGGAATTTCCGAAAAGATGAACTTAAGAATTAACGATAATTTGAATCTAACTTCATCAAAAGGTGTCAATCGAACATTTAAAGTATTAGGAATTTTTAAAACAAATAACTCTAATACCGATAAAACAAAGTCATACATTAACATTTCTGCTTCACAGCAATTGTTAAAAGAAGGAACAAGTTATATCACAGATATTAATGTAAATATTACTGACCCAGAAAATGCAGAAGTTATTGCAACCAAATTATCTGAAATTACTGGATACAAAGCAGAAGGTTGGAAACAAGCTAATGAATCATTGATGGCCGCCAACAAAATGCGTAAGATTATTATCACTTTTGTTTCATTAACTATTTTGTTGGTTGCAGGTTTTGGTATTTATAATATTTTAAACATGACAGTTTCACAAAAAATAAATGACATTGCTATTTTAAAAGCAATTGGATTTAAAGGAAAAGATGTCATCAGGATATTTGTGACACAAGCAGTTACTATTGGCTTTTTAGGTGTTATTGGAGGCGTGTTAATGGCCTCTGTACTTATTACAATTCTTAAAAACGTTTATGTAGGTGGAGATATAGGGTATTTTCCGATTGACTATGAGCCAATAAAATACTTACAAGGAATAGTAATAGGATTGGTGATTACATTTTTTGCCGGTTTTATTCCGGCTAAAAAGGCCGCTAACGTTGATCCAGTAGAAATTTTAAGAAAGTAAAATGAATATTTTAGAAACAAAAAACATAGATAAGTATTTTCATGATCCTGTTGAATTTCAGGTATTAAAAAATATAGCTTTTGATGTGAAGAAAGGCGAATTTTTATCTATGATAGGAAAATCAGGAAGTGGGAAATCTACCCTACTATATATATTATCTACTATGGATACTGATTACAATGGAGAATTATACATTGATAATCAGTTAGTAACTGGGCAAACAAAAGATCAGTTGGCCGAACTTAGAAATGAGAAAATTGGATTCGTATTTCAATTCCATTATTTATTACCCGAATTTTCATGTTTACATAATGTAATGATTCCTGCTTTAAAATTAGGCAAGTTGCCCGAAAAAGAAATTGAAGAAAAAGCCTATCAAAAATTAGAAATACTAGGCTTACAAGATCAAGCTTTAAAATCGGCTGGTAAATTATCTGGTGGTCAGCAGCAACGTGTTGCAATTGCTAGGGCGCTCATTAATGATCCTTTGATGATTATGGGAGATGAACCAACTGGAAATTTAGATAGTAAAAACACAGATATAGTTTTTGATATATTTCAAAACTTGACTAAAAATTATGGTCAAACTATAATAGCAGTGACTCATGATGATGATTTTGCCCATAAAAGCGATAGAATTATTGAAATGAAGGATGGTGAAATCATAAAAAAATAGGTCATTTCTTGGTTCAATAGTCTAATTTGTAGAAATATTATTACCCAATCTTTTAGTTGTGTAACATTTGTAACCGTTAAAAAATGACTTAAGTCATAACTTTGTGTCATAAAAACGAAATACCATGTTATCAATATTCAAAAATTTATTTAAGTCTACTACAGTTGATTTAGCTCAATTGATTAAAGATGGAGCGGTGATTGTAGATGTGAGAAGCAAATCAGAATTTGCTTCTGGGCATGTAAAAGGCTCTATTAATATTCCTTTAGAGCAAGTAGGAGCAAATGTAGATAAGTTAAAAGCCTATAACCACGTAATTACTTGTTGCAGAAGTGGAAATAGAAGTGGCATGGCAAAGCGCACCTTGGAATCGAAAGGTTTAAAGAATGTAAGTAATGGTGGAAGCTGGCAAAATGTAAATCAATATAAATAAAAATGGAATCATTAAAAGTATTAATCCCAACCGACTTTTCAGTACAAGCTGAATATGCTTACTTGATGGTAAAGAAATTGGAAGAAAAAATTCCTGTGGAAATTCATTTTATGCACGTATTAGGTGTTCCTGATACCGTAACGATGGATAAAAATGGAAATATTCAAACCTGTGGTGAAATTAGCGTTGATTATGTTGTTTCTCAAAAAACAATTGCTGAAAGAAAATTGAATAATCTAAAAACCTTATATGGTTCAGATATTCAATCACATTTAGAGTTAGGTAAGTTAACTGATAAAATTGTTTCTTATGCTCAATCTAATCATTTTGATTTAATTGTGATGGGAACTAAAGGTTCTTGGGGTTTAAAGGAAAAATTATCAGGTTCTGAAACACAAATGATTGCTCGTCAATCAACAGTTCCTTTATTGTCATTGATGTGTGATCGTTCGGATTTAATTATCGAACATATTTTATTGGTTCACGATTTCTCAAATCCAAAGAATGAAAATTTAGCATTGTTACATAAACTAATTAAAGCGTTCAATACTAAAGTTCATTTATTGCAGATTTCTAAAGATACATCTGAGACTAATAAAACAAGTGTTTTTGCAAAAATGGATGAATTTGCTACAGCAAATAGTATTTTAAATTTCGACAAGCATGTATTAAATGATACAGATGTTGAAAATGGAGTCATTCATTTTAATCAAATGCAAGAGATGGATATTATTTGCATTGGAACGCATGGTAAAGGTGGGTTATTTCATAAAAGTGCTACCGAAAAATTAATCAATCATTTATTTAAACCAATTATTTCTTACCATTTAAAAAATTAATTACTATGTTAGAATTTATTCAACAACCATGGACATGGTGGGTATCTGGCGCTCTTATTTCGGCCATTATGTTCCTTTTAATTTTCTTTGGACAATCATTTGGATTTTCGGCTAACTTAAGAACTATTTGTTCGGCTGCCGGTGGCGGGAAATTCGTCAAGTTTTTCGATTTTAATTGGCGTTCTCAGATTTGGAACTTAGTATTTTTAATTGGAGCTGTATTAGGAGGTTTTATCGCTAGTCAGTTTTTATCAGATGGTAATCCAGTTCAAATTTCAGAAAACACCATTACTGATTTATCCAAATTAGGAATATCAGCTCCAACATCAGCACAACCCGATGAGTTATTTAGTATCGAATCATTATTCACTTTAAAAGGATTTTTAATTCTCGCAATAGGCGGATTAATGGTTGGTTTTGGTTCGCGTTACGCAGGTGGTTGCACATCTGGGCATGCCATTAGTGGATTATCAGATTTACAATTACCATCCTTAATTGCTGTGATAGGATTTTTTATCGGTGGCTTATTAATGACTTTTGTTTTACTTCCTTTAATATTATAATAAACTAAATATGAAATTTATAAAATTTTTATTACTAGGTACCTTATTCGGTATCGTAATGGCTAAATCAGAAGCATTCTCTTGGTTTAGAATTCAAGAAATGTTTCGCTTTCAAGCTTTTCATATGTATGGCATTATTGGAACTGCTGTAACACTTGGAGTGATTGGTGTGGCTTTAATTAAAAAATATAATCTAAGAGATGTCAAAGGAAATCCAATTTTATTTTATCCAAAAGATAAATCCACCATGCGTTACTTAATAGGAGGAACTATCTTTGGTTTAGGTTGGGCTTTAAGTGGTGCTTGTCCTGGACCAATGGTTGTTAATATAGGGTACGGATATATTGCCATGATTGTTGTATTTTTATTTGCCATTGTTGGTACCTATTTATACGGAGCAATAAAAGATAAACTACCTCACTAAATTAAAATGACGTTATGGAAGAGAATTCAAAAAATAATAATCCATTAGCACCTGTTGTTAGTAAACTTATAAATGTCATTATTTTATTAGTGGTATTTATCGTTGCCTTAATAATATTATTTGCATTATTTGTTCCAGCTCCTAAGCCTAAAGTGGAGAAAAAAATTGAAGTACCTGTTCCTGATAAAAATGGATTATTTACTGAGTCTGCAAAACAAGAAGCATTAACGCCAAAGGATACTACTAATTATTGGATGGCGCCTGATGTTGCCACTTTAGATCAAGAGTCAAACAAAGATTTGATTTTGTATGGTAAAGATTTAATTGCACATACATCAGAATATTTTGGTGAAAATGGTAAAGTATTTAAAGCTTCAACCAACGGAATGAATTGTCAGAATTGTCATTTAGATGCTGGTTCAAAAGTGTTTGGAAATAACTATTCTGCTGTTGCATCAACTTATCCAAAATTTAGAGCTCGTTCAGGTGCTATTGAAAATATGTATAAACGTGTGAATGATTGTTTTGAGCGTAGCTTAAATGGTAAAGCCTTAGATACAACTTCTAAAGAAATGCAAGGTATTGTAGCATACATTAAATGGTTAGGTAAGGATGTGAAGAAAGGGGAGAAGCCAATTGGATCAGGGTTTAAAGATTTAGCCTTTTTAGATAGAGCTATTGATCCTGAAAAAGGTAAAACTATTTATTCCGAAAAATGTCAATCTTGTCATCAAGCAGATGGATTAGGTTTAATGAATGCAGAGAAAACAGCTTATACCTATCCACCATTATGGGGAAAAAACAGTTATAATGATGGCGCAGGTTTATATCGTATGTCGAATTTTGCAAAGTATGTCAAATACAATATGCCGTTGGGAGCTAGTCACAATAGTCCTCAGTTAAGCGACGAAGAAGCTTGGGATGTAGCGGCTTTTGTCAATTCACAAGCACGTCCTAAAAAAGATATTAAAAAAGATTGGCCAAAAATTGAAGAAAAACCGTTCGATCATCCATTTGGACCTTATGCAGATGGCTTTGATGAAAAACAGCATAAATACGGACCTTATAAACCAATTAAGGAAAAACTGGAGGCTATGAAAAAAGCTAAAAAGAGTAAAGTGTAATTTTAAAACTAACAATCATGAAATCATTTTTTAATAAATTATCAGTAGTCATCGTATTAGTTCTGTTTTCTTTTGTAGTAAAAGCACAAACAAATACCACTAATCAAAATCCTGAGCATAAAATCATCTTTCAATTAACTTCTGGAGATACAACGGCACACAAACAAATAATCAAACAATTTAATAATATCTTAAGCGTGTCGCCAACTACTAAAATAGAAGTGGTTTGTCATGGTGCTGGTTTGGATATGTTGGTGTCGGGAAAAACCATTGTAGAAGATAAAATTAAAACACTAGCCGAAAAAGGCGTTGTATTTAATGCTTGCGAATTTTCAATTAAAGAAAGAAAAGTAGACCGCTCAAAGATTATTTCTGTATCAGGTTTTGTGCCAGCAGGAATAGTTGAAATTGTGAGTAAACAAGAACAAGGCTGGAGTTACATCAAAGCAGGAAACTAATTTTAATTATATAATTTTAAATGAAAAATAATTTCACCTATTATTTAATGGGATTATTGTATCTTTTTACAATCCAATTATTCTCTCAAGAACCTCCACAGCATCATGGAGTAGATAATCATCATATTTCTTTAAAAGCGAAGGATTCCGTTTGCTTAAAAGATTGTATCATGCAAGCACATTGGGAAGCTCATACCCGAACTTTTGCTATGGGAACTATTAATGAAGGAGTTTTAAAAGATGATTATGCTTTAGCATCAGGTGCAGGAATTGGAGTGTTAACTAAACCTATTTATGGATTTCAAGTAGGAGTGAGTGGTTTTTTTATTTATAATTTAAGCTCTTCCGAATTACATAAACCAGATAGTTTAACGGGGCAAGGTAATAGATATGAAGTTGGCTTATTTGATATTGATAATCATACCAATAAAAATGATTTAGATAGATTAGAAGAATTATATCTTAAATATAATTTATCAAAGAGTTCTTTAATGATTGGGAAGTTTAATATAAATACTCCATTTTTAAATCCACAAGATGGAAGAATGCGTCCTACGATTGAAGAAGGTGTTTGGTTAAGTATTAAAGAATCAAAAAAAATTGGTTTTAATGGTGGTTGGATTTGGAGTGTTTCTCCTCGTTCAACCGTAAAATGGTTTTCAATAGCTAATTCCATGGGCGTTTATCCCATGGGAGTTAATACAGATGGCACAAAGGCTAATTATAATGAACATATTGTAGGTTCTTCTGGCATGGCTATAGGCAATGTGTATATTAATCCAACAAACAATATAAAAATTAATATTTGGAATTCCTTTCTTGAAAATGTAATGAATACTGCCATGATTGAAGTAAATATGGAGCAACCGAAAGAAAAATGGAAGCTTTATGAAGGTTTAATGTATATACATCAAGATGCTATTAATAATGGGGGAAATATTAATCAGCAAAAAACGTATATGAATAGAGGGGGGCAATCTAATGTGATTAGCGCGCAACTTGGAATTAAAAATAAAAAAATAAATACGTCTTTAAATTACACCCATATTCTAGGAGATGGAAGATATTTGATGCCAAGAGAATGGGGTAAGGAAAGTTTTTATACTTTTTTGCCACGCGAACGTAACGAAGGTTTAGGTAATATTCATGCTTTTATGATTAAAACATCTTTAAATGCACTTGACGGAAAATTTAAAACAGGTTTGGGATATGGTTACTATCAACTACCGGATGTAAAAGAGTATCGTTTAAATAAATATGGCTTACCATCTTACCATCAAATTAATTTTGATGCGTCATATTCTTTTCGTAAGTTTTTAAAAGGCTTAGAGTTGAAAGTTTTGGTGGCTTATAAAATCAAAGAAGGCGAAACATACAATAATCTAAAGTATGTGTATAATAAGGTGAATATGATAAATTTTAATTTCATTCTCGATTTTAAAATTTAATCGTATATTAATAATTCATAAAAAATAAAAAGTCATGAGTACTAAAGATACTAAAGAAACAACATCGGATAACCGTAGAGAGTTTATTAAAAAGTCAGCTTTACTTGGTTTAGCAACAGTATTCAATCCGTTATCGGATGTGATTGCGTCAAATACAGTTGAAGAGAAATTGTTGGATGATACAAAAAAATGGACTAAACAAACCATTACCGTTTTAATCACAACAGATATCCATTCTCAAATTAATACACATGACGAATTTTTTTGGGAAAACAATCAAGCCGTTTATAAAAAACGTGGAGGCATGGCGGTTTTAAAAACCATGATTGATTCTTATAGAAAGAAAAATCCTGCAAACACCATTGTGTATGATGGAGGCGATTATTTCCATGGTCATGCAGTAGCATCCTTAACAGAAGGTGAAGCCTTAATTCCTATTTTCAATAATTTAGGGTATGATTTAATGTTGCCAGGAAACTGGGAAGTAGTTTACAAGAAAAAGAAAATGTTGTATGATATGGGACATGCTAACGCTGCTAAAATTTGCGCAAACATGTGGCATAAAACTACTGATGCCGATAACGGAGAATTAGTGTACCAACCTTATTGGATAAAATATATTGCAGGTGTAAAGGTGGGAGTGATTGGTTATACCGATCATTTAATCCCTAAACGCCAATCGCCAGCTTATAGTGCGGGTTTACGTTTTGATCATGCTGAACTGAATTTAGCAAAGTATGTGAAGTTGTTGAGAGAAGTAGAAGGTTGCGCTGTTGTATTAGTGGCAACTCACATGGGCTTAGCGCAGCAAGTGGGCTTAGCTAATAATCCAGCTGCCGAAGGTGTTGATATGATTTTAGGAGCTGATACTCATGAACGCGTGCGTGTGCCTATTCAAGGAAAGTACACTAAAGTAATTGAATGTGGTGCCTTTGGTTCGTTTTTAGGAAAACTAGATTTAATCATTGAAAATGGAAAATTAGTAGATACGAAGTATGAATTATTGGATGTAGATCCGGTGAAGTTTCCTGCTGATAAAAACATGCAGGTTATGATTGATAAAGCATTTGAACCATTTAAAAAAGAGATGCAAACCGTTATTGGTACTAGTACAACTCCTTTGATGCGTTATTTTGTAATGGAAACTCCCATGGATAATTTAATTACGGATGCCATTAAATGGAAATTTAAACCAGACATTGCTTTATCTAATGGTTTTCGTTTTTGCCAACCTTTAGCAGTTGACCCAAAAACAGGTGTAGCCACTATTACTAAAGAATTTTTGTGGAACATGTTGCCTGTAAACAGTGAAGCAAAAACTGGAGTAGTTACAGGTAAGCAAGTGTGGGATTGGTTAGAAAAAGAATTACAAAATGCTTTTGCTAAAGATCCTTCCAAACGTTTTGGTGGTTGGTTTGTGCGTTACAATGGCATGGAGGTAAACTTTACCATTGGTAACGAGTTTGGTAAACGTGTGAACTCTGTAAAAGTAGGAGGTGAGCCAATTGATTTAGCAAAAGAATATAGCATTGTAGCTTGTGAACGAGAAGGAGATCCAGATGATACCTTATGTAGAATTGAGCATGTGAAAAGTCCAAAAAAATCACCTTTATTAATGCATGATGTGATTATTGAGTATTTAAAAGATCATTCGCCAGTAGCACCAAAATTGGAAGGAAGAGCAATTGCTACCGATGAACCACAAACTTTGTTAACACAATTAAAAGGTACTACTTACGAATTCAGATAATTTGTAAATTACAACAAATTATTTTATTGCATAAATTATGTCAGTTGGTATAAAGGAAAAACTAAGTTTAATACTTGAGAAAAAATTAATTGATGAAATTGTTGCCGTTGGTAATGTGATGACCTTTAAAGAAGGTGATGTGATTATGGATTATGGCAAAAAAATAAAATTTATGCCTTTAATTTTAAGTGGCACTATTAGAGTGATGCGTAAAGATGAAGAGGACAGAGAAATTTTATTGTACTATTTAAGTTCAAACGAAAGTTGCGCGATGGCATACACATGTTGTATGGAAGCTAAGAAAAGTGAGATAAAAGCCATAGCAGAAGATAACGTAGAGTTAATTGGTATCCCACATGATAAGTTAGACGAGTGGTTGGTAAAATATCCAAGCTGGAAAAGTTATATCTTTAATAGCTTTACACAACGTTTTAATGAACTTTTAAAATCTCTAGAAAGTATTGCCTTTAATAAGCTAGACGAACGTTTAATTAAGTACTTAAAAAACAAAACTAAAGTTTCAGGTAAATCCTCTATACAGTTATCACACAATCAAATAGCAGAAGAAATGGGGACGAGTAGGGTAGTGATTTCACGTTTATTAAAACAATTAGAGAACGATAAAAAGTTGGTATTATATCGCAACGAGATAAAGTTGTTGAGTGGATTTTAAACCAATTATCATTTTTATCTTATTGTATATATGATTTTCATCAGTTGAGTTTGGATTTTTAATCCCTAACTTGTAGGTATTATTAATCCTATAAATCTTGTGTTATGAAAATTGCCATTAACGATCACCGAAAAGTATTTGCTATTCAGGAAGAATTTAGCGCCACTTTTTCTAATTTAAAATTAGAATTTCATGCCAAGCCACATCAATCAGCTGGAGCAGCCGATAATGAATATTGCAAGCATAGCGCTCATTTATCAGAATGTCGAACGGTTCATGAGTCTGGAGAAATAACCATTACACCTCACATGACGGCAGCTAACTTGCAACAGAATTTTAGAGATGTGTATGGTTTAGGTGTTGAAGTATTTAAAAAATCTGGAACAGCTTGGGTTTCTACAGCTGAAACCGCTGGATTATCATTAGAAGAATTAAATCAATAAAATACATTTTTCGTAAAATAAAAAAATCCCTTCAATATTTCATGAAGGGATTTTTTAGTTTAATAAAACCTATGTATTAAGCTTCTTGTTCCACTTTTGGAGCCGCTGCTAAAATTTCAGCATTTGCTGCAGATGCATATTGATCAAAGTTTTTTACAAATTGCTCAGCTAAGTTTTTAGCTTTTGCATCGTAAGCTGCTTTATCTGCCCATGAATTACGAGGATCTAAAATTTCGCTAGGAACATCTTTACAAGCTTTAGGGAATTTTAATCCAAAGAAATTAGTTGTACCCATTTCTGCTTTATCTAATTCTCCATTTAATGCAGCTGTAATTAATGAACGCGTATAAGATAATTTAATACGGTTACCAACACCGTAAGAACCACCAACCCATCCAGTGTTTAATAACCAAACGTTTACATTGTGTTTCTTTAATTTTTCTCCTAATAACTCAGCATATTTTGTAGGGTGTAAAGGTAAAAACGCTTTACCAAAACAAGCAGAGAAAGTAGTGGTAGGCTCAGTAATACCCATCTCAGTACCAGCCACTTTAGCGGTGTAACCAGAAATGAAGTTATACATCGCTTGACCTGTATTTAACTTAGAGATTGGAGGTAAAACACCAAAGGCATCACAAGTTAAAAAGAAAATGTTTTTAGGAATATCTCCAACTGCTGGCGTTACAGCATTATCAATATAATTAGCTGGGTAACTCACACGTGTGTTTTCTGTACGAGAAATATCAGCGTAGTTTACAGTAGTTGTTCCTTCGTAATAGTTTATGTTTTCTAATAACGAACCAAATTTAATGGCATTAAAAATTTGAGGCTCTTTTTCTGCCGTTAAATCCACACATTTAGCGTAGCAGCCACCTTCAAAGTTAAATACTGAATTATCAGCCCATCCATGCTCATCATCACCAATTAATTTACGGTTAGGATCAGCAGATAACGTTGTTTTTCCAGTTCCTGATAAACCAAAGAAAATAGCAGTATCACCATCTTTACCAATGTTAGCAGAACAGTGCATTGAAAGCACTTTTTTCTCATGAGGTAAAATATAGTTTAAAACAGCAAAAATTGATTTTTTAATTTCTCCTGTGTAACCAGTACCACCAATTAAAATTGTTTTTTTAGTGAAATTGATAATCGCAAAGTTATGTTGACGAGTTCCATCAATTTTAGGATCAGCCATAAAACCTGGAGCATTTAAAATCACCCAGTCATGTTTAAAGGTTTTAATTTCTTCTCTTGTAGGACGTAAAAATAAATTTGAAGAAAATAAATTAGCCCAAGGAGTTTCGTTTACAACACGAATATTAATTCTAAAAGATGGGTCGGCGCATGCATACGCATCTCTAACCCAAACTTCTTTGTTACCTAAGTACGCTAACATACGGTTATGTAAAGCATCAAATTTATCAGCTTCAAAGCGATTATTAACATCACCCCACCAAACACTGTCTTTTGTATTTTCGTCGTAAACAACAAATTTATCTTTAGGAGAGCGTCCTGTAAATTCTCCAGTATCAATAGCTAAAGCACCAACATCAGTTAATACACCTTGTCCACGTACAATAGTTTCTTCAACTAGTTCTGATGGATGCAAGTTCCAATAAGCCATTTCAACATTTGCTAAGCCTAATTGGGCAACAGAAGCATCTTGTGCTTTTAATCCAATTTCGTTCATTTTAAAAAGAATTTAATTTTAGTTAGGGTACAAAAGTAAAAAAAAAATCGAGCCGTTAAGGACTCGATTTTCCACAATTTTAAGGTGAAAACTTATTTTTTGTTGAAAAATAAGCAGGTTATAATGATTATGATTTAAATCATTTGATTTTACTACTTTCTAATATGCGTGCATTCTGCATTTTCAATGATGTTCATCATATCCGAACCAGCGCCAATTTTTTTAACTTCTTCAATAAATACAATAAGGTCTTTTTTTGCTGTTAATTCAGATAAATCAAAGCAATAATCTGTTTCGCCTTCGCGTCCCCATCTTACTGTTTTGTATGCTGGTTTTAATTTATGCCCATCAACATAAGCCAAAAAAGTGGTACGTTTTTCACTATCGGTTCCTGCTCCTTTACTAATAAAAGAAACAATTAAACGATAAGTGATAGGTGCATCAGCTGCATTGGTTGTTGCAGTAGCGGTATTTTCGGTTGTTTTCAAGGCTTCTTTTTTTGATTTACATGAAATACAAGCTAAACTAATTAATGAGGCTAAGAAGAATATTTTTTTCATTATATATATTATAAAAGTGATTGTAAATGTAATGTTTTTGTAATTTGTTTGGTATTAAAGGATGTTAATTACTTAAATTTTCTATCCATTTCTCTATTTAAATCCTTGGTTTTTAAATCGTCGCGTTTGTCATAGTTTTTCTTGCCCTTTGCCACCGCAATTTCCACTTTAGCATAACCACTATCCGATGTAAATAAAAGAGTAGGGATAATCGTTAACCCTTTATCCATCATTTTTTTTTGCAATTTCGTTAACTCTTGTTTACTTAATAACAATTTACGTTCACGAGTAGGTTCGTGGTTATATAAATTCCCCTCGGTATAAATACTAATATTTAAACTTTTAATAAATAATTCTCCGTTTCTAAAATAGCAAAAACTATCTACCAAAGAGGCTTTTCCTTCTCTAATGGCTTTAATTTCGGTGCCAACCAACACAATGCCCGCGGTATATTTTTCAATAAAACTGTAGTCGAAACTCGCTCTGCGGTTTTTGATTGAAATTTTTTGCTGTATATTCGGTTTCAATTAGAAATAATTTAATTTAGATTGCAAAGATACGTAAATACTTGTTTGATGATACATATTACAATTGCTCAAGAAAAAGATTTAGAAACCGTTGCTAATTTAGCTAAGGTAATTTGGAACCACCATTATGTTCCTTTTATTGCACAAGAACAAGTGGATTATATGTTAGCTAAAATATATAATCATCAAAGTTTAGTGGAGCAGTTGACTGAAAAAAAACATGTATTTTATTTAATCAAAAAGGATGATGAAACTTTAGGTTTTTTATCAGTAAGTTCAGAAAATACAACCGATTATTTTTTACATAAATTTTATATCGATCAACAAAAATCTAATACTGGGATTGGAACTGAAGTACTTAATTTGTTAATTAAAACAATCAATCCTAAATCATTGATACTCACAGTAAATAGGCAAAATTACAAATCCATTAATTTTTATTTTAAAAATGGGTTTAAGATTGATAGGGTTGAAGATTTTGATATTGGTGATGGCTATCAAATGAATGATTTCGTAATGCTTAAACAGATGTCTTAATTTATGGTTAATTTTTTGTTTTAGTTATTCTTAAGGAATTGTCATTTTTTTAATAAATTCTTACATAAATCCGTTGAGTTTATTAACCTTTTAGTCTTTATATCTCTTGAAAAAGGTGATAATCATGGCTTAAAAATCCTTATATTTAAACTTTTAAATACACTATGGAATATAATACTCAACTTCCTAAATTAGAGATTCCTGAATACGGAAGAAATATTCAAGTAATGATAGATCACTGCATTACCATTGAAGATAGAGAAGAGCGAAATAAATGTGCAAGAGCCATCATTCAAATCATGGGGCAATTAAACCCGCATTTACGCGATATCGCTGATTTTACACATAAATTATGGGATCATTTATTTTTGATTTCTAAATTTAAATTAGATGTTGATTCGCCATATCCGCGTCCTAATGCCGAAACATTTACAACAAAGCCCAAAAATGTACCTTATCCAGCTACAAAAATACGTTACAAACATTATGGTAAAACCATTGAGCGTATTATTGATGCGGCAAAAACATACGAAGAAGGTCCAGAGAAAAAGGAGTTGTCTCGTTTAATTGCTAATCACTTAAAAAAATCATACGTTAATTGGAATAAGGATTCTGTGACGGATGATGTGATTTTTAAGCAGTTTAAGGAAATGACTAACAACGAGTTGCATATTGATGAAAATTCGGCTTTAACTCATGCTAATGAATTAAAAAACAAAAATCACAATAATCAAACTCCAATTACAGTAAATGCAGGTGGCGGAAATAACAAGAATCGTCATAAAAACAAAAAAAATAAATTCAAACACAGAAACAATAATAACCGACCAACATCATAATTTATGGCCATTTTTGAAGTTACAGGAGGAAAACAATTAAAGGGAGATATCATCCCACAAGGAGCAAAAAACGAAGCGTTACAAATTTTATGCGCTGTACTATTAACTCCCGAAAAGGTGACTATTAGTAACATTCCAGATATAGTTGATATCAATAAACTAATAGATTTATTAAGAGATTTAGGTGTTAAAGTTGAAAAAACTGGTCACGAACAATATACATTTCAATCAGACGATATAAAAGTTGATTATTTAGTATCTGAAGAGTTTAAAAAGAAAGGTGGAGGCTTACGTGGTTCAACCATGATAATTGGTCCTATGTTGGCACGTTTTGGTGTAGCATATATGCCAAAGCCAGGTGGAGATAAAATTGGCCGCCGCCGCATGGATACTCATTTTATTGGTTTCGAAAATTTAGGAGCTAAGTTTGAGTATGATAGCGATAACGAAAATTTTAAAGTTACCGCTAAAAAATTAAAAGGAGCTTACATGTTACTAGATGAAGCATCAGTAACAGGAACAGCAAATATTGTAATGGCTGCTGTTTTGGCAGAAGGTACTACTACCATTTACAACGCTGCTTGCGAACCTTACTTACAACAGTTATGTAAAATGTTGAATCGTATGGGCGCTAAAATAACGGGCGTTGGTTCAAATTTATTAACTGTTGAAGGCGTTACTTCTTTAAAAGGCACTGAGCATCGTATTTTACCAGATATGATTGAGATAGGTTCTTTTATTGGGATGGCTGCGATGACACAATCTGAAATTACCATTAAAGATGTGTCTTATGATAATTTAGGTTGTATTCCAAAAGTATTTTCTCGTTTAGGTATTCAAATGGAGCGAAGAGGCGATGATATTTATATTCCTTCACAAGCTCATTACGAAATTGATTCGTTTATTGATGGATCGATGTTAACTGTAGCGGATGCTATTTGGCCAGGCTTTACGCCGGACTTGTTAAGTATTATGCTGGTAACAGCTACTCAAGCTCGTGGTAATATTTTGATTCATCAAAAGATGTTCGAGAGTCGCTTGTTTTTCGTGGACAAACTCATTGATATGGGCGCGCAAATTATTTTGTGTGATCCACATCGTGCAACCGTGATGGGCTTAGATAGAAAAGTACAGTTACGTGCCATACAAATGGCATCGCCTGATATTAGAGCTGGAGTGGCTTTATTAATCGCTGCCATGAGTGCAAAAGGAAAGAGTACTATTTTTAACATTAATCAAATTGATAGAGGTTACCAAAATATTGACGGTCGTTTAAATGCTATCGGAGCAGAAATCATCCGAAAAAATAATTAATAAATGAAATTTAAAGTAGTAATAGTTAGCTCATTAGTGTGTTTGGTTTTATTTTCTTGTAAAAGTAAAAAAGAAACTACAACATCGTCAGTGGCTAGTAGGGAAGTTGATAAAATAGAAGTTTCTACTTATAAAGTAGATGCTACAGAAGGAATTAATTTAGGAAACAAAGCGCCTGAAATTATGATGGCTACCCCTAAAGGTAATGTGATTACTCTATCTTCCTTAAAAGGAAAATTAGTATTAATAGATTTTTGGGCAAGTTGGTGCGGCCCTTGTAGAGCAGAAAACCCAACAGTGGTAGCTGCTTACAATAAATATCGTAACAGCGAGTTTAAAAACGGAAAAGATTTTGAAATTTTAAGTGTTTCCTTAGATCAAAATGAAATTGCTTGGGCTAAAGCCATTGAAAAAGATGGTTTAAACTGGCGTTATCATGTCAGTGATTTACAAGGTTGGAGCAATGCTGCAGCATTAAGGTATCGAGTTAATAGTATCCCTACTAATGTATTGGTAGATGGTGATGGGATTATAATTGCAAAAAATTTGCGAGGAAGTTCACTTGAAAAAGCTCTCGAAGAACAGCTAAAGAATATTAAAAAATAGAACTATGAAAAAACAATTTTTTCTTTTTTTAGTTATAAACTTTGCAGTTTCAAGTTTATTGGGTCAAGATGAATTAGCTTTGAAAGTTGGAGATACAGCGCCAGGATTAGTTTTAAATTCAACCAACAATGCCATTCAAAGTTTTTCATTTCCCTATCAAAACCGTATCACTTTATTGTTTTTTTGGTCATCTTCAGTTTCAAAATCAAAAGAAAATATCTATAAGTACAAGAGACTATATAGCAAATATTCGGATATTGGTTATAAAACAGGTGATGGTTTTGACATGATTTCAGTAGCACTACAAAGTGATAAAAATGTTTGGGCGCAAGATTTAGAAAAGTACAGTTTATTAAATATAAACAATTGTATATCTGTAAAGGGCTACAATGATATGTTTGTCAAAAATTATAAAATAAAATCAACTCCTGTTAGTTTTTTAATTGACGAGACTGGTAAAATAGTTGCTATTAATCCATCAATTAAAACAATAATCGAACATTTAGATTCAAAAAGAAATGTTGAATTAAATACCGAAATACAAACTAAATTATCAGGAAAGATAATGATTGGTTATGGAACTTTACAGCCTTTGATGAACGAAAAAATATTTTTTTTGAAAGGAACGGACACCTTAAATTCTTATATACTTGATGAGAAAGGTTCTTTTTACATTGAAAACATTAACACTTTATTAAATCTTAATGTGTTTATTAAGGCAAATAATAAAGTATCACCAGACCAAACACTTTTTTTAACATCTCAAAATGGCGAAATTATATCGGAATTTAGTAGAACAGATTCTGGATTTGATTACTCAGTATTAGATGTTGAAATACCCTACTTAAGACCATTTTCGGAAAATAAAAATACAGTCAAAGTAGAAGATAAAAGTTTGAAAAACTTATATACTAGTGAATATATATTTTCCTCAAAAGATGTTATCTTATCTAAAAATGCAATTCAAAAATTAAATGGTATCGTTGTTAAGCTAAAAGAAAATCCTAAAACGACTTTAGAAATAATTTCTCATACAGATAGTAACGGTGATGTAAAAGCTAATCAAAGTTTAACATTAAAGCAATCTAATATTATTGCTAAGTATTTAATTTCGAAGGGAATTAATAAAAATAGAATAAAATCAATCGGTAGAGGAGAAGACGATTTATTAAATAAATGTAAAGACGGGATAGATTGCCTAGAGTCTGAACATAAAGAAAATCGTCGAACAGAATTTAAATTTTTTTCATTGTAGCTGACTTATAAAGTAATTGATTATGAAGTATGTAGTGTTTTTTTTAGTATCCGTTATGATAAATTTAGCTGTGTATTCTCAAGCTAAATTTCCTAACTTGTTAAATTTTAATACCATAGAGTATTTAGATAAAGCTAAAGTTAAAGCTAATTATGATTGTGCCAAGCCCGAAAAAAAAGCGTTTTTGTTTTTTGATATGGTAACCGAACCAGTAGCAGAAGTCATGTTTAATGGTTGTAACTTTGTGTTCAATGAGAGAAAGATTACAATTTTTCCAATTTATTTTACTGGTCAGTTAACCAGAAAATCTAGTGATGATATGAATTCGAAAATTCCGATTCAATTATACCGTTCACCTGATGTATCAATTTTTAAAGATTATGGAATTACAGAAAAAGACCTACCAATTATTGTTGTTTATAATGAAAAAAATGAATTATGTGGTTTTTCAAAAACGGTAGAAGGAATTTCTGATATTGACTGTGGATTGGAAACGGTTAAACTTAAAGTATTGAGACTTAAATTAATGGTGGAAGCAAAGAATAAAGACCTTTCGCCTTATGCAAATAAAGAAGTTTATGTTTTAGGTGGAAAAAATAATGATACGATTGCAAAACTAATGACTAGTAAATATGGAGATTTTAATGCTGAAATTCCTGATTTAAACCAAGATTATTTAGTGACTGTAAACGAAAAAAATAAAAGCATCAATTTTGTGGTTCTTGGAACTCAGTCTGGAAAAGTGTTAGGGAAATTTAAGTCAACCGACAAAGGATTTGAATATCGAATACTTCAAACAGATTTAGTAAATCTTCCAGATATTGCTGTTGAAGAGGACGTAGAAATGAAGTTTACTAGTTTTAAAGAAAAGGCTTTAAATAATTTTATTATTACCGAAACATTATATTATGAATTAGGTGAAACATCATTATCACCTGATGCGAAATTATTAGTTGAAAAAATTAAAAAAGTATTGGACTCATATCCAGATTACAAACTAAAAGTAACTTCACATACCGATTCACAAGGAGATGATGATAGTAATTTAAAACTTTCGCTTAAACGAGCCGAAGCCGTGATAGAATATTTTAACGTATTAGGTATTAAAAAAGATAGGTTAAGTGCTGTTGGAAAAGGAGAAATTGAAATTAGAAATAGGTGTAAAAATGGCGTAGACTGTTCGGATAAAGAACATGAATATAACAGAAGAACCGAATTTAAATTCACAAAAAAATAAATCCGCCGTTTTGAATTACTTTTCTCTAATTCTTGATAAAATTATTCAGAAGCCTTTTTTAGAGGCAGTTTTTAAAGAAAATCATCGGAAAGAATTTATGCCTGATATCTGCCAAAGGGCAGAAATATGAACATTTTTGGCCACATTGGTTCATTAAAAACTGACAAATTTTCGGGTTTTTATAACTGGCAAGCATATTGATTACCTACATTTGCCAAAAATTTTACTATGGAACAGAACGAGAAAGAACCAATCAATCAAACGGAAGAAAATACTGTGTCTAATAACGACCAAATTACGGAAGAAACTGACACAGAGAATAATTCAGAAAATACTGAAGAAAATACTAATCAACCAGTAAATTATGAGGCAAAAATTGCTGAGTTAAACGATAAATACTTACGTCTTTATTCAGAATTTGATAATTATCGTAAACGTACAATCAAGGAAAAATCTGATATTATACGCTCAGCTGGCGAAGATGTGTTTAAAGCCATTATGCCAACTATCGACGATTTTGAAAGAGCAATTAAAGCTAATGAAACAGTCACTGAGGTTGCTCCAATAAAAGAAGGAATTTCTTTAATTTACCATAAATTAAAAGTAGCCTGCACAGCAAAAGGTCTTGAGCCTATGGACACTATTGGTAAATCCTTTGATGCTGATTATATGGAATCGATTACTAGTATTCCTGCGCCATCAGAAGACATGAAAGGAAAAGTAATTGACGAAGTAGAAAAAGGATATAAATTAGGAGATAAGGTAATTCGTTTTGCCAAAGTTGTAGTAGGAAGTTAATTTTAGTCATGCTATTCGCCAGCTGGCGAATCAGCATCTCAACAAAAGAAAAACAATGAGCAAAAGAGATTTTTACGAAATATTAGGACTTACAAAAAGCGCTAGTGAGGACGAAATTAAAAAAGCGTATCGTAAACTAGCGATTAAATATCATCCGGATAAAAATCCTGATGATAAAGCTGCTGAAGAAAAATTTAAAGAAGCTGCTGAAGCATACGAAGTATTAAGTAATCCTGAGAAACGTCAGAGATACAACCAATACGGACATGCAGGGGTTGGAGGCGCATCTGGTGGCGGCGGCGGTTATGGCGGCGGCATGAACATGGATGATATTTTTAGCCAGTTTGGAGATATTTTTGGCGGCGGCGGCGGCTTTGGTGGTTTTGGTGGAAGCTCTCGCGGTGGTGGACGACGTGTAGTAAGAGGATCTAACTTAAGAGTGAAAGTGAAGTTGAATCTGCAAGAAATAGCCAAAGGAGTTGAGAAAAAACTAAAGGTAAATAAGTTTGTAAACTGCAATACCTGCAAGGGTAGCGGAGCCAAAAATGGAACTTTTGATACCTGTAAATTATGTAATGGATCGGGTGTTCAAGTTAGAACGCAACAAACTTTTTTAGGAGCCATGCAAACACAAACTACTTGTAGTGGTTGTAATGGTGAGGGAAAAACAGTTAAAGATAAATGTAATACATGCCACGGGGATGGTATTGTTAGAGCAGAAGAAGTAATTTCGATTAATATTCCCGCTGGAGTTGCCGAAGGAATGCAACTATCAGTTGGAGGTAAAGGTAATGCCGCTCCAAGAGGTGGGATAAATGGAGATTTATTAGTACTTATTGAAGAAGAAGAGCACTTGGAATTGAAACGTGATGGCAGTAATTTATTTTACGATAGCTACGTGAATTTTGCTGATGCCGCTTTAGGTACAAGTATCGAAATACCAACCGTTGACGCTAAGGTGAAAATTAAAATTGAACCTGGTACACAAAGTGGAAAAGTATTGCGTTTAAAAGGAAAAGGGTTGCCGGATGTAAACTCTTATGGCGTTGGCGATTTATTGGTAAATATAAACGTATGGACACCACAATCATTATCCGCAGAAGAGAAAAAAGCTTTAGAAACTTTAAGGTTATCTAAAAATTTCGCTCCAAATCCTAACCGAAAAGAAAAAGGTTTTTTTGATAGAATGAAAGAATATTTTGAGTAGAAAAACACAAAATGAATTTAAGAAGCCTTACATTATCGGAGGCTTTTTTTATGTCCGTATATTTCATATTTGTGTTCGGTAAATTAGTAATTAGCTAATCCAGAAACTATTTCGTTTATTCTTTCGTACAAATACGAGAATCAAAATTTGCATCTTGAAGTGGCTGCTCTCCTATATTTTAGTATTATTCTTAAATGTTGGCTATTGTCAATTAAGCGATAAGATTAATCAAAAAGCTAAAGAAGCAAAAGCCTTTTGTAAAAAACATAAAATGAATATTAATTTTTGTTTTTTAATGGATGTATCTGCACATTCAGGTAAAAATCGATTTTATATCTATAATTTTAAAACCAATACTATTTCGCATTCAGGCTTAGTTTGTCATGGTGTTGGCAAAAATAGTACTCAACAAAAACCTGTATATAGCAATGTTGTTGGAAGTAATTGCACTTCTCTTGGGAAATATAAAATCGGAAAACGCTCTTACAGTAATTGGGGAATAAATATTCACTATAAAATGCATGGTTTAGAAAGTTCTAACTCAAATGCTTTTAAGCGACATGTTGTTTTACATTCTCATAATTATGTTTCTGAAACCGAAATATACCCTTTGCACTTAACTATGGGCTGGAGTCAAGGATGCCCAGTAGTAGCTAATAATTTGATGAAAGAAATTGATAAACTTTTAAAAGCTTCCTCCAAACCTACTTTAATTTGGATTTTTGAGTAACTAATAATTTAATTCTTACTTAAAGTTTTGCATATCAAACAGCTTTTTATAAATGCCGTCTTTTTCCAGTAACTCTTTATGTGCACCACGCTCAGCTAATTCTCCTTTGTTAATGACAAAAATTTCATCTGCATTTACGATCGTACTTAAGCGATGAGCAATCACAATACTAGTTCTGTTTTTCATTAAGTTATTTAAAGCATCTTGTACCAAGCGTTCGCTTTCTGTATCTAAAGCACTAGTTGCCTCATCTAATATTAAGATAGGTGGGTTCTTTAAAATAGCACGCGCAATACTAATGCGTTGGCGTTGCCCTCCACTTAATTTGCCGCCACGATCGCCAATATTAGTTTGGTAGCCATTAGTTTGTTGTAAAATAAACTCATGAGCGTTCGCCACTTTAGCTGCTTCTATTACTTTGTTTTTATCAACGTTATCTAATCCAAAAGCAATGTTATTTTCAATCGTATCATTAAATAAAATACTTTCTTGAGTCACCACTCCAATTTGTTTTCTCAAACTTTCAATCTCTAAATCTTTTAAAGAAATACCATCAATTTTTATATCACCTAAATCGGTATCATAAAAGCGCGGAATCATATCTGCTAAAGTGGTTTTACCACTTCCGCTTTGTCCTACTAAAGCAATGGTTTTGCCTTTTGGAATCGTTAGACTAATGTTCTTCAAAACATAACCATCGTCTCCTTTTTTGTAAGAGAAGGAGACGTTATTAAATTCAATACCGTTTGAAAAATGGTCAATTTTGGCAGCATTTGTTTTATTAACAATAGGATTTTCGGCTTGTAATATTTTATCAATACGTTCTTCGGAAGCAAGACCTTTTTGGATGTTATTATAGGCTTGTGTAATTTGTTTGATAGGTGGCACAATTTGCGATGCTACCGCAAAATATCCTAAAAAGGCAGAGCCAGATAAACCACCAGTACCGTCAAATACCATCACACCACCAGTGTATAAGATTAATAACAATACTCCTAAAACTACCGTTTCACTAATTGGGGAAGTTAAATCTGCTCTGCGATACAAGCCAACTGATATTTTGTTATAATCTGCATTTACTTTTTCAAATTTGTTTTGTACAAATCGCTCGCCTGTAAATGCTTTAATTACTTTTAAAGCACCTAAGGTTTCTTCCATAATATTAAAAAGCTGGCCAAATACTTCTTTACCTTTTGCTGAACGACTTTTTAAACTTTTACTCACCAAAGCCACAACACCTCCAGCAACCGGCAAAAGCAAAAACACATACAGTGTTAAGTATGGACTAATGAAAATTAAAGTCGCTAAAGAGATAATGATTAACAAAGGTTCTCTAAAAATTAATTCTAAGGTTTGCATGATGCTCCATTCAATTTCAATGACATCGGTAGTCATACGACTCATCATATCTCCTTTACGTTCATCGCTAAAATAAGATAGAGGTAACTCCAATGACTTTTTCATCATTTTGTTTCTTAAATCTTTTACCACACCATTTCGAATGGGCGCTAAAAAATACATAGCAAAGTATCGGGAAGCATTTTTTAAAAGAGTTGCTATAAAAACCACTAAACATATGATGAGCAGCGTTTGAGCCTTTCCTTGTTCAATAATCATTAAGCACATTTGATAGTAGCCCCATTCGGTAACGCTTTTTAATGAAAAACTCAATTCAGGAATTCCTTTGTTGATGACTTCATGCAGTTTAGAAAAATCTTCTTCTTTAAAAATTAATTCTAAGAAAGGAATAACTAATGAGATAGAAAATACAGAAAAAATAGAGAAGAAGATATTAAACAAAATGTTTAATGCCGTATATTTCTTGTAATCTTTAGTGTATTTAAGTACCGAAAATAGCTTTTTCATGGAAGGCTAAATTACAAATTTATTATGAATTATATGGATAGTTGTTTGGGCGTGTCGGCGCAAAGTATCCGCCAGGTGGCGGACCGTCGGGCTGACCGGCTTCAATCTCCGCAAACGTTTTCGCTATGCGGAGGATTTCCGCTTGCATCCTTTACGCTAGTGTTTAAAGTAACTTTCGAAGTCTAAAACTCTGAACATTGAAACATATAACAGCGTGAGGGATTGCAGTGGAAAGCCCACAGCCATGAGGCACGAATGGCGAGGACTTGAAACGGAAAGCCCGGCCAGTAGGGACACGCCCAAAAACTTTATATCTTATAAAAACAATCAGTCGAAATCCCAAAAAATCTTAATATCCCTGTGAGGTTTCTTAAAATATGTAGAATGATTATATTTGTCTAAAAACCAATTATATGAACTTAAAAAAGTATTTGCCTCACATAGCAGCTGTTATTTTATTTGCCGTTATCACTTTAGTACAATTTAGCCCTTTATTATCTAATAAAGTATTAGAACAAGGTGATATTGTAAGATATAAAGGAATGAGTCAAGAAATGACTGATTTTAGAAAAGCTGAACATTCAGAAGCTTTATGGACAAACTCCATGTTTGGTGGTATGCCAGCTTATCAAGTATCTACTATTTTTACTGGAAATTTATTAGGTCATGTAGATAAAGTGTTTCACTTGTATTTGCCTCATCCAAGCGGGTATATTTTTTTGTGCTTTATAGGTTTTTTTATCTTGCTATTATGTCTCGAAATTAATCCTTGGTTGGCTATTGTCGGTGCCTTGGCTTATGGCTTTTCGTCTTATTTCTTTATTATTATTGAGGCTGGGCATAACTCTAAAGCCAATGCTATTGGATATCTAGCTCCTTTACTTGGAGGGATTATTTTATTAATGAGAGGGAAACATTGGTTAGGTTTTGCTGTCACAACCTTGTTTATGGCCATGGAATTAAACGCTAATCACGTTCAAATTTCGTACTATGGATTTATGTTATTTGGCTTAATTTTTCTAACGTATTTTGTTATGGCATTTAAAGCAAAAACATTAAAACCATTTTTTATTGGTGTTGGTTTATTTATAGCTGCCTCCTTAATCGGTGTATTACCCAATGCCGGTAATTTATTGGCAACCTACGAATATGGTAACTATACAACTCGTGGTAAAACCGAATTAACCATGAATGCAAATTTGCAATCTAATCAAGGAAATATTACTTCAGGTTTAGATAAAGATTATGCTACCCAATGGAGTTATGGAGTAGGTGAGACTTTTACATTTTTGATTCCAAATTTTAAAGGTGGTGGCTCAGAAGCAATTGGGCGTGCAGATAAAGATGCTTTAAAACATGTTGATCCTCAATTAAGAGAACAAGTTGCTCAAAGTTCAGCTTATTTTGGTGAGCAACCTTTTACTAGCGGACCAGTTTACATTGGTGCAATAGTGATGTTATTAGCTTTCTTAGGGTTATTTATTATTGATCATCCATTAAAATGGGCTTTGGTTGCTGGCACACTGTTATCGGTAATGTTGGCTTGGGGTAAAAACTTTATGGGCTTAACTAATATTTTTATGGATTATGTGCCTGGCTACAATAAATTTAGAGCCGTATCTATGATATTAGTGATTGCAGAGTTAACGATTCCTTTATTGGCTGTTTTGGCTTTAGATAAGTTTATAAAAGCATCTGATAAAAATCAAACATTTAATTTACCATTTTTAAAACAAACCGTTGATTTAAAGAAAGTATTAATTTTATCTGTAGCAATTATTGGAGGCTTTTGTTTAATCAGTGCCTTTATGCCGAGTGTAACTAATTCTTTTATACCAGCTGGAGAAGAAACTCAAATCATGAATCAGTTTAAACAAAGCGGCGCTTCTGATGCTCAAATTGCTCAGTTTTTACCTGATTTTTTATCGAATATTGAAAAAGCCAGAGAATCTATTTTTAAAAGTGATGCTCGTCGTTCGTTAACCTTTGTTGGTTTGGCATCGATCTTTTTGTTTTTGTATTTAACTAAAAAATTAAAAATGGAATTGTTTTTAGCAACCATGGCTATTTTTATTTTAGCAGATTTATGGCCAGTAGCCACTAGGTATTTGGATGATAAAAATTATGTACCAAAAGCCCAATACGATGCACCACCTGCAAAAACGCAAGCTGATGAACAAATATTGCAAGATAAGAGTTTAGATTACCGTGTATTGAATTTATCAACTAGTACGTTTAATGATGCCGCAACATCTTATTACCACAAATCAATTGGTGGATACCATGGTGCTAAATTGAAAAAATACCAAGAGATTATTGACTTTCATTTAGATAAAGAAATTAATGGATTTTATGATGGCTTAAATGCAGCGGCGCAAAACGATAGCTTAATGCGTGTTCACATGGCTAAGTTTGGCGTGTTAAATATGTTGAATACAAAGTATGTCATTGTACCTGCAAAAGATCAAGTGTTTGCGATTCCAAATCCACAAGCTAATGGTAATGCTTGGTTCGTTAAAAACATTAAAACCGTTGCTAGCGCCGATTCGGAAATTGTGGCTTTATACAGAATGAACACCAAACGCGAAGCGGTGATTCAAGAAAAAAATAAAGCCATTGTATCAGCGGCTAATACTTATAATAACGATGGTAAAATTACTTTACAATCATATAAAGCAAATAACTTAGTTTACGAAACAGAATCAAAAGAAAAAGGCTTCGCAGTTTTCTCTGAGATTTATTACCCTAAAGGCTGGAACGCTTATGTGGATGGTACTTTAACGCCACATACCTGTGTAAACTATGTATTACGTGGTATGGAATTGCCAGCAGGTAAGCATAAAGTAGAATTTAAATTTGAACCACAAGTTTATAAAACAGGAAATTGCGTTGCTTTAATTGGTTCGATTTTATTACTAATTGTTGTAGGAGCAAGTTTGTTTTTTGCAAATAAAAAGAAGGAGATTGTATGGTAATAAAATAATAAAAATAAAAAGCCTCTGTTATTTTTAACAGAGGCTTTTTTTGTGGATTTAATTTTCTAAAACACTTCATCAATATCATTTCTTCTAATAATATCGCTGCTTGGCGCATCATCATCGTCCCACTTAGCAGATTGAATAGTTTTGGTAGTTGGTTGTGCTAAAAAGTCGGTATTTTGAGCTAAACCAGAACTTGCAGTGTTACTAGTATAAATATCTGACCCTTCGTTATAATCCAAATCCGTAAACTTGGCAAACTGACCAATGAATTTCAATGGCACATCCACAATCGATCCATGACGGTTTTTGGCAATAATAATTTCTGCTCTGTTTTTTGTTGGTTGGTTATTTTCATCCACTTCAATTCCGTAGTATTCAGGACGGTAAATAAACATTACCATATCGGCATCTTGCTCAATTGCTCCAGATTCACGTAAGTCACTTAATTGAGGACGCTTGCTACCACCTGGTCTGTTTTCTACTTGACGACTTAATTGAGATAAGGCAATAATTGGAATTTCTAATTCTTTGGCTAATGATTTTAAACCACGAGAGATCGAAGAAATTTCTTGTTCACGATTTCCTTTGCTGTCTGGTCCGCCACTCATTAACTGCAAGTAATCGATTATGATTAAAGAAATATTTTGTTGTTCTTTTAAACGACGAGCTTTAGCGCGTAATTCAAATATAGATAGTGCGGGAGTATCATCAATGTATAAAGGTGCAACTGATAATTTTTTGATACGTTCGTTTAGCTGAACAAACTCGTGATTATCTAAATTTCCTTTTAAAATTTTATCTTGGTTAATTTCTGTTTCTGATGAAATCAAACGTTTTACTAATTGTAAAGAGGACATCTCTAATGAGAAAATGGCAACAGGCTTATTAAATTCAACGGCTGCATTTTTTGCCATCGTCACAACGAATGCCGTTTTACCCATACCAGGACGAGCTGCTAAAATCAATAAATCTGATTTTTGCCACCCACCTGTAATTCTATCTAAAGCTGTAAAGCCTGAAGGAACGCCAGATAAACCATCTGTTTGTTGAGCTGCCATTTCAATTTCATTAATCGCTTGAGCAATTAATGAAGTCATACCAGCATGTTGTTTTCGGACGTTTGAATCTAAAATTTCAAAAATATGTTGTGTAGTAGCATCAAGTAATTCAAATACATCGGTACCATCTTCGTAGGCCGATTTAATGGTTTCGGTACTAATGCGAATTAATTCGCGTTGTAAATATTTTTGTGCAACAATACGAGCGTGATATTCGATATTAGCGGCAGATGCTATACGGTTAGTTAAAGAAGAAACGTAAAACGATCCTCCAACTAATTCTAATTCTCCATTACGTTTTAATTCTTGAGTAACAGTTAATATATCAACAGGTTCTGATCGATTAAATAAATTGTAAATCGCTTTAAAAATAATTCCGTTTTGTTCTTTATAAAAACTTTCAGCGGATAAAACGTCAATCACAGTGCTTAAAGCATCTTTTTCTAAAAGCATGGCGCCTAATACGGCTTCTTCTAGTTCAATAGCTTGGGGTTGTAACTTACCAATTTCGTTGGCAGCAACAGGAGTATATAATTTTTTACGAGTCTTATTTTGGTTATCGAAATTTTGCATAGTTTTTAGTACGGAGGGTAAAAATGCTCATTACTTTCTAATTATTGAATTTACGAAAATTACGCGCCAATCACAAACTTAACAATGGATTAACAGTAGTTTTTAATTAACTGATAATCAGCGCTAGAATTGTTAGTAACCTTGTTTTTTTGTGTTTAGATGTTAAGAAAATGAGCTATAAACTTTTTAACAATCCATTTGTAGTTTATTTGTATTGTCTATTTTTTGGTTTTAATGTAATATCTTTGGTATAATCAGCTTCTTTTTTGAAAAGGATATTATACATATTTAAAGTATTTGTTATAACAGGTTTGTTTCTGTTAGTATTTGTAGGCAGAATACATTCACAATCATCTTACGAAAAAACATTTTTACGATTTTTTAAGTCACAAAGTTTAGCAGGGAAAGTAAATGCCTTTGATACGCTAAGTAGCAATTATAAAAACACTTGTTATCCGCTGGTAAAAGAAGATTTATTGATTATAAAAGAAAAGGCTTTTATTGATAAACAATCTGAAATTTTAGACAAGTTAACTAAAATTGATGGGGAAATGTTCTACCATCAAAAAAACTATTCTAAAGCAATTCCAATATTCACTGACTTACTTGCTAGAAATAAAATTAAAACCATAAAGGATAGTATCAATGTAATATATCTATTAAAAAATTCTTATTTAAGTATAAAAAATTTAAATAAGACAGTAGAGATGCATAAGACATTAGTGAATCTTCAGAAAAAAGACCCACACATTAGCTCTTGGTTACTTATGCCTAAGTTAAGTACTATTTATTATGAAATGAAACTCTATAAAGAATGTTTAAATGAACAATTATCAGAGTTTGAAGAAATAAAAAAAGACAATGCTCTTTTAACTAATTTTTATAACAACAGAGGTTTGTATTGGGAGAAATATGGCAATCAGGATAGCGCAATCTACTGGTTTATGTTGGCAAAAGATCAATTTAACAAAGAAGTAGGGGGCAGTAAATTGAGTTTAGACAATGAATTTACAATTGGCTTGATTGAAGGAAATATAGGTCAAGCTTTGATGAAGAAACAACAATTTGAAAAAGCTATACCGTTATTAAAAAAAGATGTATTAGGAAGTAAGAATATTAAAAATTTTCATAATGCTGGGATCAGCCAATTAGAAATATCGAGGTGTTATTTAGCATTAAAGAAATTTGACTTAAGTAAAAAATATTTAGATAGCGCTAATGTTTTATTAAAAGATATTGATGATTACAATTCACAATTAAATATTATTAAACAATATGCTATTTTTTATGATGAAACAGGAGCTTACTCTTTATCCATTAAATATTACAAAGATTACTCAGTTATAAAGGATAGTTTTGATGCGCAAAATAATTTAAAAGAATTATTATCTGCTCAAGTTGCCAGTCAGGTTGATGAAAAGGAGAAGTTAATACTTGAAAATCAAAAAAATATTAAGCAAAAAAACATCGAAGTTAGTACTCAAAAAACAATAAGAAATGCTTTAATATTTTGCGGACTTATTTTAGTTATAGTGGTAATTTTTATTTCAGTTCAATTAAAAAATGCAAACAATAGAAAACAATTACTCGAAATTAAAAACAAACAAATTGAAACGAGAAATGAAATTATAAATAAATCTCTACTTGAAAAAGATTTATTGGTTAAAGAAGTTCATCATCGAGTAAAAAATAATTTACAAATCATTTCAAGTTTAATGAAACTTCAAGCTGCTAAAAGTACAAGCGAAGAGATTAGAAGTTCATTAAATGAAGCACAAGATCGAATTAATTCGATGGCATTGCTTCACCAGTTGTTGTATCGAAATAACCAAATGACAAGTTTACTGTTTAATGAATATTTGGAAGGATTAATATCTCAAATATCGAGTGGGTTTTCTTTAAAAAGCAAGAGTATTTCAATTAAGACTCAAATTCTCGAGTTAGAGCTAGATTTAGATACTGCCATTCCTTTAGGTTTAATTACAAACGAATTAGTTTCAAATGCCTATAAGCACGCTTTTAATGGTAAAGAAGGGTTAATTTATGTTGAGCTTTCTAAACTAGTTAAAAATACTTATCAGTTAAAAATAAGAGATAATGGTTCAGGATTACCCGCCAATTTTGATTTACATAGTAACGAATCTCTCGGTTTAGATATTGTTTGTATACTTTCAGAACAAATTAATGCCGAATTAAAAATTTACAATGATAATGGCGCAAACTTTGAAATTATTTTTAAAGTTGGTTAGGGCTTTCATCATCTTTACTTTGAGTAATAACAAATGAATTACTTATCCATTACACCTTTTATAAAATCACTAATCAAATATGCGATTAACTTTCCTGTTTTATTATCTGCTTTAATATGTGATAGAATAGGGGCACCCTCAGCAATATGCAAATACAAGGCGTTTAATTGGCTGCCACATTGATAGGTATACTGCCTTGCTTGCACAGGTGAAATTCCACTACTTGTTTTTGCACTCGAAGGCACATTAGTAATCGCATCTAAATCTATTTCAACACCACTCCAATCAATTTTTACAAAATTGATATTTTGATTTAATGCGTCTGAAAACGATTGATGATCTCTCACAAAAACGTTTTCGTAAGTACTGTAAAATAAACGATGATTATTTTTTGTGAAGTCTTTTAAAACACTTGCGGTATTGTATTGTTCGTGCATACAAAACACCGAATATTTATTTAAATAATTTTCTTGATAGGCATAACTAAATCCATTTCCGCTATGTCTTCCTTCCAATGGTCTAAAATCAGTGTGAGGATCGCAATTAATAACATTAATGGATTGCTTTTTGGATTGAGAACTGGCTTTAATAATTGGATAGGAATTATTGTGTCCGCCACCTACAACGATTGGTATTTTGTTACATGAAATAATTTTGGAAACGATCTCAAAAACACGTTCATCAACAATAGAAACTAGTTTTCTTAATTCTGTCATTTCGTTTTTGTTTTTTGTATTTAATAAGTTGGATGATTCCATGACATCATCCACAAATACATGACCTAACACGCAAATATCTTTACCGTTTAAAAACTCATTACTTTGTTGACTTAAAAAGCTATCTAAAGCTGGTTTCCAAGCCGTGTGAGCGCCACCACGACCATAATTGGCTCTCACTCCAATATCTTCGGGAATGCCCAATAATACAAACTTACAAGTAGATTTATTTAATTCAACTTCCCAATTTGTTTCTGATTTTAAAACCATTACATCTTCCCCAATTTTGGTTTCGTTGGATCGTTTTCTGGTAAGTTGTTGTATATCTTTTTTTGAATATAATTCTAGAGACTTCATTTACAATTTAATTGGTTCAAAAAAAAAGTCCCAATACAGGGACTTTAAAATAATTTTATGATTACTACCATTCATCAGAATTAACTGGAGTGGTACTAGAAATCTTCATTGCTTCTTTCACATCATTTGCTAGTAAAGCGCTTTGTTTAAAAGCTTCACTTCTCAAACGTTTCCACATATCAGGAGGTAATTTCATACTACCACATTTTGGAACTTCTCCGTAAATATCTCCACCAGTGTAATCGCCATTTTTAGCATTGTGATTTAATTTTGAAATGGTATAACGGTATTTTCCTTCTTTAGCGTCAATACTTAAATGCATAGTAATTGTACCTTGCACGTCGGCTGTTGGATTTAATTCTTTTGGTTTATATGCAAAGGTAACTACGCATTCTGCTTTTGAACCTGTAGTCACACCATTTCCTTTTGTGTATTTTTTGTTTTCCATTTTCACAAAGTTAACAGCTCGTTTTAAAATTTCGCTTGCTGCCATTCCTTTTGGAGGGTTTGTATCTACTGGTAAAGACCCATCTGCATTTGGAGTAGACGGAAGAGGGTCGGCCATCATGGTTACAACCTCTTGGATTTTTTTCTCATCTTTTTTTGCTTCCTGAGCTGATAAACTATTTACAGAAAATAGAACAACTGCAGTGTAAAATAATGCACTTAACTTCATATATAATTTTTACTTTTTTGTACTCTATACTAAAATTGAATATAAATTTAGGCTAATTAATAAATCTTAGCGAATTTATTTGGGTTAACTTCTAACATCAAATTGTAAATAACATCAAATACATCATCAGCACTTGGTTTTGAGAAGTAGTCTCCATCTGAACCATAAGCAGGACGGTGTTCTTTAGACGCAATGGTAATTGGTTTAGAATCTAAATATTGGTAACCACCTTGTTCTTCCAATACTTTTTGCATCATGTAAGCTGTAGCTCCACCTGGAACATCTTCATCAAAAAACACCACTCGGTTAGTTTTCTTTAATGACTCCACAATTTTGTGGTGAATATCAAAAGGCAATAATGTTTGTACATCAATTAACTCAACCGAAATACCATGCTCCTCCAATTGTTTCATAGCGTCTTGAGCTATACGAATGGAAGAACCGTAGGTCACTAAAGTCACATCGGATCCTTCTTTTAACGTTTCAGGAATCCCTAATGCAATTTTGTATTCGCCAATGTTAGTTGGTAAATTTTCTTTTAAGCGGTATCCATTTAAAGGCTCAATAACTAATGAAGGCTCGTCAGCTTCTAATAATAAATTGTAAAAACCAGCAGCTTGTGTCATGTTACGCGGCACACACACATTTATTCCTCTACAAGCGTGAATAATCATGCCCATTGGTGAACCACTATGCCAAACGCCTTCTAAACGATGACCGCGAGTACGAATAATTACAGGAGCTTTTTGCATTCCTTTAGTTCTCCATTGCACGGTAGCCAAATCATCACTCATAATTTGTAAAGCATACAATAAATAATCTAAGTATTGAATTTCGGCTATCGGTCTTAAACCACGCATCGATAATCCAATAGCTTGTCCCATAATGGTTGCTTCACGAATACCTGTGTCAAATACTCGGTGTTCTCCATACTTAGCTTGCAAGCCTTCTAAACCTTGATTTACACCACCAATCTTTCCAGAATCTTCACCAAAAATTAATGTTTCGGGATGTTTAGATAATATATAATCAAAATTTTCTCGTAATAATTCTCTTCCATCTACTAATTTTTCACCATCATATTGGGCTGCAACAGGTGTTACATAAGATACTTGGAAATTGGATTGAGACATTAAATGAGAGCTGTATCTGTCTGAATTTTCGATATTTGCTAAACGCAACCAATCTGTTAATTTTATTCTAGATGCCGATTCTTCTGTTTTAGTTAAACGCAATACTTTTTTAACCGCATTGTGAATTTCTCTACGAATTGGTTCTTTAATAGAGTTTAATTCTGTTTTGATAGCAACGATAGAAGAACCATTTACGCCATTTGATAAATCATCAAATAAGGCAGATACTTCTTCCACTTCTGTTTTAATAGGAGTTAAGTAATCAGCCCAAGCTGTTTTTTGCGCTGTACGAACTGAGTTTTTAGCATCTTCTTCAATAGCATTTAAAGTGGTTTCATCTGCTAATGCATTTTGTATGATAAACTCACGCATTTTTTTTACGCAGTCAAAATCTAATTCCCATTGCAAACGATCTTTAGATTTATATCGTTCGTGCGAACCAGATGTACTGTGACCTTGTGGCTGAGTAACTTCTTCAACATGCACTAAAACGGGCACGTGTTCTTCGCGGCAAACTTTTGCTGCTTTTTCGTATGTCTCACATAAATGAGCATAATCCCAACCTTTGGTTTTAAATATTTCGTAACCATTTCCGCCATTCTCTCTTTGAAATCCTTTTAAAATTTCAGAAATACTTTCTTTAGTGGTTTGATATTTTTTAGGAACAGAAATTCCATGTCCATCATCCCACACACTCATCAACATTGGCACTTGTAATACACCTGCAGCATTAATGGCTTCCCAAAATAAACCTTCAGATGTAGATGCATCGCCGATAGTACCAAAGGCTATTTCATTTCCTTTGTTGCTATAATTTAAAAATTTACCTTGATGTAAATCTTTATTTACTTTATAAAAATGTGAAGCGTAAGCTAATCCTAATAACCGAGGCATTTGTCCAGCTGTTGGAGAAATATCTGCTGATGAGTTTTTTTGATTCACCAATGCTTTAAATGAACCATCGGCATTTAAGCTATGTGTTCCAAAATGTCCGCCCATTTGACGACCACCACTCATTGGTTCTTTTTCTAAATCAGTATGACCGTATAAACCAGCAAAATATTCTTGTAAAGATAATTGACCAATAGACATCATGAAGGTTTGATCTCTGTAGTATCCACTTCTGAAATCACCGTCTTTAAATACTTTTGCTAATGCTACTTGAGCCAATTCTTTTCCATCTCCAAAAATTCCAAATTTGGCTTTTCCAGTTAACACTTCTTTTCGTCCTAATAAACTAGTTTGACGGCTTTCGTTAATAACACGATAATCATTCAAAACTATTTTTTTGAAATCTTCAAAACTTAATCCTTGAGTGGATGATAAAACATCTTTTTGCATAGTAATTTTTAAGTAGCGGTATTTGTTTTTATTACTGTTGGAGGCAATTTTCTTCCAGTTCCTAACCTTACAAATATATATTTTTAGCGGGAATTACAAAACTTTTTCGACGTTATTTTTGGGTAAAATAAATGATTTTTGTCTTATAATAATGCTCAAAAAAAAGGCTGTAATATCAAGTTACAGCCTTTTTTTAATAATTAAATAAAATGTGTTTATTTTTTCTTAGGTTTCTCTTTACCAGAAAACTCGTATTTCTTTTTCAATTTATCTTTTTTAGTAATTTTAATTTCACCACTAATATCATAATTATCAACGGTACATTTCATGATAATTGTTTGATCATCTTTATCAGTTGTTGATATTTCAGCTTCTGTCCATGTTCCTTCATTTTCCTCTTCATCCGTGTATGTCGAATCTTTTGTAATTTCGTATTTAATCCACTTATATTGTAGTTTATCAAACAAAAATGTACTGAACATTCCTTTCCCAGCTTTAAATTCTAATTCATCTTCAACCCCTTTTTTAGGAGCGGCACCTTCTTTAACTTCTGTCATGGTAACTATAAACTTACGTTTATCTAAGTTGTCTTGAGGTTCGCCTTTTTTAATGGCATTTAAGCTTAACAATCCAATTGTTAAAACAGAAGCGGAAATGATAATGTGTTTTAAGTTCATTGTAACTATTTTTATTGTGGTAAATTTAGTGAAATTATTATGCCATAATTAAGGTGTTTACAATTTATTAATATTTTTTGGCATCAATATCTACGTTTTGTAGCATTTACTTTGTTTAAATGATGGTATCTTTATAACCAATTATTACATTATGCAGCCTTTAGCAGAGAGAGTTAGACCCAACAGTTTAGATCAATATATTGGTCAGGAGCAAATTATTGGCAAAAATGCTGCATTAAGAAAAGCAATTGAGCAAAATTTACTACCCTCTATAATTTTGTGGGGGCCTCCTGGAGTTGGTAAAACTACTCTGGCTCAAATTATTTCTCAAACTTTAAAACGCCCTTTTTATTCGTTAAGCGCTATTAATTCGGGAGTTAAAGATGTACGAGATGTTATTGAAAAAGCATCTGCTGATGGTGGATTTTTTAAGCAAGAAAAACCAGTTTTGTTTATTGATGAGATTCATCGATTTAGTAAATCACAGCAAGATTCGTTATTAAATGCTGTAGAAAAAGGCATTGTTACTTTAATTGGAGCAACCACAGAAAATCCTTCTTTTGAAGTTATTCCGGCTTTGCTTTCAAGATGTCAAGTTGTTGTATTAAAACATCTTACCAAGGACAACTTAATTCAATTATTGAATAATGCGATTGCTAATGATGAATCATTAAAAAGAAAAAATATTATTTTAAAGGAAACAGAAGCTCTTTTAAGGATTTCGGGTGGAGATGGTCGAAAATTATTGAATGCTTTAGAAATTGTTGTTAACTGTATTAATGAGGCAGAGATTGTTATTACTGATGAATTAGTGAAGCAATACATACAACAAAATTTAGCTCTATACGATAAATCGGGTGAGCAACATTATGATATCATTTCTGCTTACATAAAATCTATCCGTGGTTCCGACCCAAATGGCGCTGTGTATTGGTTAGCTCGTATGATTGATGGGGGAGAAGACCCTAGTTTTATCGCACGCCGATTATTGATTTTAGCTTCAGAAGATATAGGGAATGCAAATCCAACAGCATTAGTTATTGCTAACAATTGTTTTCAGGCAGTTAATGTGATTGGTTACCCTGAAAGTAGAATTATTTTAGCTCAGACTACTACTTATTTAGCATGTTCTGCGAAAAGTAATAGTAGTTATATGGCTATTAATTTGGCGCAACAAGAAGTTAAAAAATCAGGTAATTTACCAGTTCCGCTTCATTTGAGAAATGCTCCAACCAAGTTAATGAAAGAACTTGGGTATGGTGATGAATATAAATATGCTCATGATTTTGATAATCATTTTGTAAAGCAAGAGTTTTTACCAAATGAAATCAGCGGGACAGTCTATTATAATCCATCTGAGTATTCTCGAGAAAGAGATTTAAAAGAATTTTTGAAAGAAAGATGGGGAGATAAATATGGTTATTGATTCTTGTGAATTAATTCGGGAATTGGTTCAAAGATAATTAACTTTCCTAATCCTATAATTACTCCGCCAATGACTTGTTCGGCAATTTGCCAAGCGCAATCTGCTAATATGTAGGTAAAATTGATGTTTTTTGTAAACGAAATACCTAATACAGTAACTAAAGCAAACAATACAAATCCTACCATAAATCCACTTACCACACCTCTAAAAACAGGGTGAGAAAAGTATTTTTCTAATAATTTTGATTCGTAAGTTCTGTAAAGAATAAAAGAAATAACCAAGTAAACTAGTGCAGCTAAACATAAAAATAAAGCTTTTGAAAAAGTAATGCGATTCAAATCGTTCAAAAATACGCCGTGCCAGAAGTAAAATGCTACATACATAAGTACGGCAGCAACAATCCAACTAACGTAAAATCTAAAAGAATATAGCATTAAGGCAAAATTAATATTTTTCCGCTCACATTAAACAAAAACTTTGCCAAATATTTGATTGTTATTATGTTAAAAAAAAGGTAAGTTTGTGAAATGCGATTTCTAAAAAAATCATTATTTGCCCTATGTTTTTTAGGAGCACTTGTTTCTTGTAAAAAAGGAACTAATTGGGATGTAGACGTTGCTATACCGATAGCAAAAAGCCATCTAAACATTAGTAATTTTTTTGGCGATTCTTTGTTTCAGGCAGATCCCTCCGGGTTATTACATGTGGCTTTTAGCAAGGAATTGATAAACTTTACAATGGATAGTTTAGTTAAATTACCAGATACTACCGTTAATATTGGTTATACCGTATTTTTAAATCAAGGTTTAAGTCCTGGCGTTCAAATATTTTCTAATGCCTCGTCAACCGATAAAGAAATTACATTTAATGTAAATAATGGTGTGGAACTTAACAAAGCCATTGTAAGAAGTGGGTATTTGAAAATTGAATACATTAATACCTATGCGCAACCATTAGTTTTTAATTACATAGTTAATTCTGCTACTTTATGGGGTAGTCAATTAACGGTTAATCAGAATATTCCAGGAAGTACTACTCTAACTAAATTGTATCCTTTGGATGGATATAATATTAATTTAACCGGATTAACTGGAAATAAAATAAATACACTTGTACAAACATACACTATTAGCACTTCCGCCAATGGAGTAGCAGATATTTTGTTGCCTGGCCAAGGCTTAACTATTAAATTGTCTTTCTTAAATATTGTTCCTGAATACATTCAAGGATATTTTGGACAACAAGATTTATCGTTTGGTCCCGATTCAACATCGTTTGGATTTCTTAGTAATTTTAATGCGAGTAACCTTGTATTATCTCAGTCAGCTATTAATTTTAAATTGGTAAATGAGTTTGGTGTAGAGATGAGCAGTTCTATTAATAGTATGCGTTCGATAAAAACATCACCATTAAATGTTGTGTCATTAAATGCAGGAAATTTGTTACAATCTATAAATGTTGGTAGAGCTAATAAAACAAATAATCCCTCAAATCCAGTTTTTCCATGGTTTAAGCAAATTAATATCAATTCTTCAAATTCTAACTTAAATCCTTTTCTTCAAAATTTACCAAATTATCTAGGATACTCGGTTAAAGCTAAATTAAATCCTTTAGGAAATATTTCTGCAGGAAACGATTTTGCTTTTTATGGTCGCGGCCTAAAAGTAACTGCAGATGTTGATTTACCATTATACTTATCTGCCGATTATTTTAGCCTAGTAAATTATTCAAAAGTTGATTTAACTCAATTAAAAGAACTAAATGACGTTAACTCATGTCAAATATTACTTGATGCAGTTAATAATTATCCTTTTAAAGCTAAAGTACAAGGGTATATGCTAAATGACTTAAATGAAGTAATTGATTCATTATTTGTGCCAGGACAAAATATAATTGAGTCAGCAATTACCGACGTTAATAACGTGGTTTTAAATTCTACTAACTCAAAACTGCTTGCTGATTTCAATAAAGATAAAATAAATCATCTAGCACAATGCAAACAAATTAAGTTTGTGAGTTTTTTATATTTATCAAATCAACCAACACCTATTAAGATAACAGAAAACAGTTATTTAGATTTAACAGTTCATGCTTATGTTAACTATAATGCAAAAACAAGGTAATGAGAACTAGGTTTATTATATATTTCTGCTTTTGTTCAATTGCTTTCTTCGCTCAATACAATTCTGAATTTTTAAATTTTGAAAAAACAGGCAGAAGTATTTCTATAAATGGTGAATATGAATTAGGCTCCAATGGAATCTATAATTCATTGCTCAATAAATTTATTTATGGAGGTTTCATTAATAAAAAAATTAAAGATGCTTCAAATGATCATATGAGAAATTTGAATGTGATGGGTGCCAATATAAATTATGATATGTCTGTTTTTTTTGGCAGAAATTCAAAATACTCTTATTTAATTGGAATTAAGGATCAGGTTATATTTAACTCCTCATTTACAAAAGATTTTTATCAATTAATGTTTTATGGAAATAAACCTTATTTAAACGAAACAAAAAATTTAGCAGGTTCAAGTATTAATTCGTTAAGATTTCAGGAGCTTAAACTAGGGTTTATATGGCATAAAATAGACACCACGGCAAAAGTAGGTGTATCGGTGTCTATTTTAAAAGGTCAGCAGTTGTTTTATATTAAAGCAAAGGAAGGTTCTTCTTTGTATACTAATTCAGATGGTACGGAGTTAGTGTTTAATTCTGATTTTGATATGGCATTAAGCGATACTAATAATCGCAAAAATCCATTTGCCTACACAGGTATTGGCGCCAGTGCCGACATTTTTTTTGAAACGCCTTATAAAAGTAAAATAGGGAAGGGGAGTGTATTAACGGTTAATGCTAATAATATTGGATTTTTACATTGGTTTGATAATAGTGTTCAATACAATAGTGATTCTACGTTTAGATTTGATGGTTACAAGGTTGATAATTTATTAGATTTACAAGACACCACTTTGGCTGCGATTAACAGAGATAGCATTATTAAAAACACCACTAATGCTCGAAAAGAATCATTTAATGTAAATATTCCAACCAATTTATTAATCATTAATAAAATACGTTTTACAAATAAATTTGTACTAGGAACCGGCTTTCGATATTTGTTTAATTCTAATTTTAAACCTTATTTTTTTGCAGATGCCGAATATCAATTGACGTCGAAAATCACAGGTGTTTTGCATGTAGCTTACGGAGGATACTCCAAGTTAAACGTTGGATTAGCTTTCTCATACAATTCGCCCGCTTGGTTTTTTAAAATCGGAAGTAATAGTTTACAAGGTTATATATCGCCAACAAATACATACGGACAAGGCGCATTTATTAGTATAGCCAAAAAATTTAAACGATAATATAATGAAACAGTTTGTATTTATATGTTTTTTGTTTGCTAGTTTTTTAGTTAAAGCTCAGCCTCCTTCAAAGTTTTATTCAACTTATGGCGGCAATGGATATGATGTAGGCTATAGTGTAAAACAAACACTTGATAAGGGGTATATTATTGCAGGGTCTACCAGTAGTTTTGGTCAAGGTAACACTGATTTTTATTTATTAAAATTAGATAGCATGGGCCAAAAGAAATTTGAAACTTCTTTTGGTGGTTATAGCAATGAAATAGCAAAAAGTGTTGTTCAGCTTGTAGATTCTAGTTACATTATTTTGGGATATACGAGCTCATTTGGAATTGGTGGTTATGATGTTTTTTTAGTGAAAGCAGATAAAAATGGGGTTTTTGAATGGCAAAAAACACTAGGAGGGAACGATTGGGATTTTGCCTATAGTATAGAGCAAACATTGGATGGAGGTTTTATAATAGGAGGAACCACTTATAGTTTTGGATACGGAAATGCAGATGGTTATGTTATAAAAACGGATGCATCAGGAAATGTAATTTGGAGCAAAACGTATGGTGGAAAAAGAGATGATGAATTTAAATCAGTCATTCAAACAGCTGACGGAAATTATGCCTTAACTGGTTACACAAAAAGTTATAATGATTCATTAGGAGACGCGTGGTTGTTTAAAATTGACGTAAATGGTGATTCAATTTGGAGTAAATATTATGGTGGAAACAAAGAGGATTTGGGGAATTGTGTTATTCAAGATATAAGTTCTAATCTTTTGGTTTCTGGAGGAACAAAAAGTAATTCAGTAGGAGGGAATTCCGAAACTTTTATTGCAACTTATAATGTTACAAATGGAACACTTGGCTATAATTATGTTGATCCAAGTATTCAAATAGAATATTACAACTCTGTAAGTCAAGGATTAAATGGAAATATTGCTAATTGCGGAGTAACAAATAATGCTTTTTTTGGATACGATGCGGTTGTTGATATTTATTGGAATTTCTATATATATCTTAATTTTTTTAGTAAGGGTACAACTAAATACGAAGAGTTTTATTGTATTTCTAAAACAATGGATAAAGGCTTTGTTGCGGTTGGTAAAACCAATGGTTATGACGCAGCTCTTGACGATGTTTTTTTTATGAAAATGGATAGTGTGGGTAATTACGGAAATAGTATTATTGGTATTCAAGAATATGTTATTTCTAAAAAATGGTTTAGCGTTTATCCAAATCCTGCTTCAGAAGAATTAAATTTTAAAATAGAAAATACTAATTTGTTTCAAGATGAAATATCCGTTAAAATAATTGATTTAACTGGTAAATTGGTGCTCGAGCAACCAATAAAACAATCTTCAACAAAATTAAATATCCAAGGTGTTGAGTCGGGTTTGTATTTTATTGAATTATATCGCAATCAAAACTTAATTGATTTGTCAAAAGTATCTATACTAAACCAATAGTTGAATATGCTTTTAAATACTAATTCAGAAAAAATAACAAAAGGATTGTGGTTGTATTTCTTTATTATAATTCTAGTAAACATTAGTTTAAAAATTATTTTATTAGATTTTTCTTCTTTTTGGTATGACGAAATAATTAGCGTTCAAAGCGCATCATTAGATTTTGGTCATATTAAACACGTTTCTGAATGGGATAAAAATCCACCTTTTTATTATTATTGTTTGAGTGTTTGGATAAAATTTTTTAATGATTCTGAATATTGTGTAAGATTATTGAGTGTTATTTTCAGTTCTGTATCAGCAGGAATTTTATTTTTATTTGCCAACAAGCATTTTAATAAAGTAACAGCTATAGTTGTCTCGGTTTTATATTTATCAAGTAATACTTTGTTTTTTTATTCTCATGAGGCAAGAGCATATTCCTTGGTTGTATTGCTTACCCTATTATCCTCTCATATATTCCTAGCTATTAAAGAAAAAACATCAATACGAAATGTCATTCTTTTTGGTTTAATTAATTTTTTATTAATCTACACGCATTATATCGCCGGAATAGTTCTTTTTTTTCAATTTATTTTAATGCTTTTTTATTTCGACAAAGTAGAAAAAAAACATTATTCATTTAGTTTATTATTTACTTTGGCATTTGTTTTTTTAAGATTTACAAAAAAACAATTTCTCGTTATTGTAGGATTTAATAGCTCAGATAGTCCTTTTTGGTTAAAAACATCTGATTTTAATTCACTGGTAGATGTGTTGTCTAGATTTTTGTTCTCTAGTGTTCTTGTTTATCCCTTGATATTATTAATTATAATAGGTGTAATATTTAGTTTTGCTAAGAAAGATAAAAAAAAGTATCTCGTTTTGAATTACTCTATTTTGCTAGGTATGATAGCGATTTTAATGGTTTATTTTTTAGGTAAAATAACCCCGATATTTTTAGACAGATATCTTATATTTTCGATACCTTTTTTGCTATTATTGATAGCATATTCATTATCGCTCTTAAAATATAAATCTATACCAATTACAATATCCATTTTTTTTGCAATTTATTTTATTCCCAAAATAGATTTTTCAACTCAAAAAGCAATGGATTACAGAGGTGTAGTGTCTTTTGTAAAACAAGTAAAAAATAATTCTGATTTAATTATAGTTAAAACAAAAGATATAAAAGCATTATTTGGTTATTATTACGAAGTTGATTTTCTGAAACTTAAAAAAAATGATTTGACGAATGCAGATAACATTATATTTTGTTCGGCATGGGAAGATGTTACCAAAGATTTAAATAAATACAATAGAATCATTGTACTTGATGTATTTGAAGAATTAAATCCGAAAGAAAAAGAATTTGCATCTAATTTACTATCATTAAAACCCTATCATTCGAGTTCTAAATATTATAATGGGGTAAAAGTGTCTTTCTATAAATAAAAAAAACCATCAGTCAATCCCTGATGGTTTTAAGTAACAATCTATTTTTATTACAAAATCAACATAGCGTCTCCATAAGAGTAGAAACGGTATTTTTCTTTAATTGCTTCTTTATAAGCTTTCATTACTAAATCATAACCTCCAAATGCTGCTACTTGCATTAATAAAGTAGATTCTGGCATATGAAAATTGGTAATCATACAGTTAGCTACCGAAAAATCATATGGAGGAAAAATAAACTTATTTGTCCAACCTTGGTAAGGATTTACATGTCCAGTTGTAGAAACGGAAGATTCTAAAGCACGCATAACAGTTGTTCCAACAGCACACACTTTTTTCTTTTTATCTTTTCCAGCATTAATGATTTTACAAGCTTCTTCAGTTATAATAGCTTCTTCGCTATCCATTTTATGTTTAGTTAAATCTTCTACTTCAACCATTCTAAATGTACCTAAACCAATGTGCAAAGTAACATTCGCATAGTTAATTCCTTTAATTTCTAAACGTTTTAATAATTCACGACTAAAATGTAAACCAGCAGTAGGAGCGGCAACAGCACCTTCGTTTTTAGCAAAAACAGTTTGGTAACGCTCAATATCACTTTCTTCAACAGCACGTTTAATATATTTTGGCAAAGGAGTTTCTCCTAAATCATATAGTGCTTTTCTAAAATCTTCATAAGGACCGTCAAATAAAAAACGTAAGGTTCTACCACGAGAAGTTGTGTTATCAATTACTTCAGCAACCACATTATCGTTTTCACCGAAATATAATTTGTTACCAATACGAATTTTACGAGCTGGATCAACTAAAACGTCCCATAAACGACTTTCAGCGTTTAGTTCGCGTAATAAAAATACTTCGATTTTTGCACCAGTTTTTTCTTTATTTCCGTACATACGAGCAGGAAATACTTTAGTGTCGTTTAAAATCATAACATCACCATCGTCAAAATAGTTGATGATATCTTTAAATTTTTTGTGAGTTATTTTTCCAGTAGCACGGTCAACAACCATTAACTTACTTTCATCACGATTTTTTGCTGGGTGTTCTGCCAATAACTCTTTTGGCAAATTGAACTTGAACATGGATAGTTTCATATCTGTTATAGTTTTAATATAAGACAGAATGAAATAGGCTCGGAAGCCATTTCATAATCTTACGGGATTAGTAATTAGGTTGCAAAAGTAATCTATGAAATAGCCTTGCCGATAAATATACGATAAATTTAATCTTCTGTTTATCAATGTCTTATGTTAATATTTTAATCTATAATTAATATTATGTTAAATAGATAAGTTTATTGTTTTGCAATTCTGGAGATTTATATAACCTAAATTTAAAGTTCTTTTGTTGCCAATTTGCCAACTAATGAACCAATGGCAACACCCATTCCTCCCATTCGAACAGCACAAACAATATTTGGCGATATCTTTTTAATAATTGGCTTTTTTTCTTCTCCTACTCCCATAATCCCACACCACCGATGCTCAATTTCAAAAGCTGTATTTGGCAAAATAATTGATTTTAGCACTTTGTTTAAATGGTTTTGGATTTTTGGATTTAAAACAAAATCAGTACTAGTTTCTGTTTCAAAATCAAGATTTCTTCCACCACCAAATAAAACTCTGTTTCCTATGTTTCTAAAATAATAGTAACCTTCATCGTAATGAAATGTTCCCTTAATTTTTAAATTTTGGATCGGTTTTGTAATTAATACTTGAGCTCTTGCGGGCTTAACATCCTTAATATTTAATAATTGATTAGCAAAACCATTAGTTGCAACAACAACCTGTTTACTGTTTAACTGCCCAATTGACGTGCTTAATTCAACATGAGTTTTTAAATCCTTTATGTGTAGCACATCAATTGAATTTAAAATCATAATACCTTTACTTAATGCTAATTGTATTAAATTCTTCATCATTTTTCCGGTATCAATCTGACCTTCTTTTTTATTTAAAATTAATCCTTTAACGTTTTTAAAGTCAAAATGATTTATCTTTTTATTCTGTATACTATATGTGTTTTTTATACCAGTATACGCCTTTATGGTTTTATTAAAATAGCTGATGGCATCACTACATTCATCAAACCGTTCTTTTTTATCAAATAATTCATATCCACCATACTCTTTAAAATCAATATTTGTTTCTCCTAACCTTTTTCTCAAAAGTTCCAATCCCTTAATTCTCATCTCCACAGTATTCCACACATTGCTTTCATCGTTCTTTTTCAAGTCGGATAATAATTCACTCACGCTACCAAAACATGCAAACCCTGCATTTTTTGTACTTGCCCCGTATGGCAAAATGCCTTTTTCTAAAATGAGAATCTTAGCTTTTTTATGCTTTTCTTTAAATGAAATGGCTGTACTTAATCCTACAATGCCACTTCCGATAATAATTAAATCAAGATTATTAAAATAGGATTGATTTTCCCAAAAGCTAAACTTTCCAACAATACCATCTTTGTGCATAATTTTTGTGGGGCTTTTTATGGATTTTTCGTTAAATTTAACCCTTAATACAAAATTACAGCTTTGTTACTTATGAAGTATAACATATTCATTATAATATTCCTTTTTTTTAACACGGTTCTTTCGTTTTCTCAAGAGTGGACTCTTCCTTTTTACAGTAAAGTTGAAAAGAATGGGAAAAAATTACAAGGCGCAACTGTAACTCTGATGCAAGGTTCTAAGCAGATTTTACAAACAATGACAGGAGATGATGGCGCCTTTAAAATTCAAATTCCAGCAAATGGTGATTTTATTGTTGTTGTTACAAAACCAGGACATTGTGCCAAAAGATTCCAGTTTTCAACTAGAGGAGTTCCGGCTGAAAAAACGCAGGATAATTTTAAGGGCTTTAATATTGAATCCATTAGTTTATTTGAACCTTTACCAAATATTGATTATTCTGTTTTAAATCAATCGCTTGTAAAAGTAAATTACGATCCAGCAAAGGATAATTTTGATTTTGATGAAGCTTATATTAATCAAATGCTTTCTGCCCTTGATAGACTTAAACAATTAGAACAAGATGCCTTAAATAAACAAAAAGAACTTGAGGCGAATTATACTGCATCAGTTAAAGCCGGTGATGCCGCGTTTAAGAAAAAAGACTGGGTTATGGCAAGAGCTGGTTATAACCAAGCTTTAACGTACAAACCAGCTGAATTATATCCCAAAGATCAATTAGCTCAAATAGAAATAATTATAAAAGATCAAGAAGCACTAAATAAAAAGACAGCAGACGAGGCAGCTAAAAAAGCCGCCGAAAAAGCAGCAGCAGAAGCGGCTGCTAAAGCTAAAGCGGAAGCAGATGCCAAAGCAAAAGCAGATGCAGAAGCGGCTGCTAAGAAAAAAGCGGAAGAAGAAGCGGCTCGTTTAGCAAAAGAAAAAGCAGATAAAGAAGCAGCAGCTAAAGCGGCAGCTGATAAATTAGCCGCAGAAAAAGCAGCAGCAGAAGCGGCTGCTAAAGCTAAAGCGGAAGCAGATGCCAAAGCAAAAGCAGATGCAGAAGCGGCTGCTAAGAAAAAAGCGGAAGAGGAAGCGGCTCGTTTAGCAAAAGAAAAAGCAGATAAGGAAGCTGCAGCCAAAGCGGCAGCTGATAAATTAGCCGCCGAAAAAGCAGCAGCAGAAGCGGCTTCTAAAGCTAAAGCGGAAGCAGATGCCAAAGCAAAAGCAGATGCAGAAGCGGCTGCTAAGAAAAAAGCGGAAGAAGAAGCGGCTCGTTTAGCAAAAGAAAAAGCAGATAAAGAAGCAGCAGCTAAAGCGGCAGCTGATAAATTAGCCGCAGAAAAAGCAGCAGCAGAAGCGGCTGCTAAAGCTAAAGCGGAAGCAGATGCCAAAGCAAAAGCAGATGCAGAAGCGGCTGCTAAGAAAAAAGCGGAAGAGGAAGCGGCTCGTTTAGCAAAAGAAAAAGCAGATAAGGAAGCGGCTGATGCAGCAGCAAAAGCTAAAGCAGAAGCTGATAAATTGGCCAAAGAATTAGCCAATAAATCTGCCGCAGAAAAAGCAGCTGCCGAAGCAAAAGCTAAAGCGGAAGCTGATGCCAAAGCAAAAGCAGATGCAGAAGCGGCTGCTAAGAAAAAAGCGGAAGAAGAAGCAGCTCGTTTAGCAAAAGAAAAAGCAGATAAGGAAGCGGCTGATGCAGCAGCAAAAGCTAAAGCAGAAGCTGATAAATTGGCAAAAGAATTAGCAAATAAATCTGCTGCAGAAAAAGCAGCAGCGGAAGCTAAAGCCAAAGCTGATGCTGAAGCAGCCAAAATAGCAAAAGAAAAAGCAGACAAAGAAGCGGCTGATGCAGCAGCAAAAGCGAAGGCAGAAGCTGATAAATTGGCAAAAGAATTAGCAAATAAATCTGCTGCAGAAAAAGCAGCAGCGGAAGCTAAAGCCAAAGCTGATGCTGAAGCAGCCAAAATAGCAAAAGAAAAAGCAGACAAAGAAGCGGCTGATGCAGCAGCAAAAGCGAAGGCAGAAGCCGACAAGTTAGCAAAAGAATTAGCCAATAAATCTTCTGCAGAGAAAGCAGCAGCGGAAGCTAAAGCCAAAGCTGATGCTGAAGCAGCTCGTTTAGCAAAAGAAAAAGCAGACAAAGAAGCGGCTGATGCAGCTGCGAAAGCAAAGGCAGAAGCCGACAAGTTAGCAAAAGAATTAGCCAATAAATCTTCTGCAGAAAAAGCAGCAGCGGAGGCTAAAGCCAAAGCTGATGCTGCTCGTTTAGCAAAAGAAAAAGCAGACAAAGAAGCGGCTGATGCAGCAGCAAAAGCAAAGGCAGAAGCCGATAAACTAGCGAAAGAAAATAAAAAACCAACCGTAGATAAGTATAAAGAGGCTATTACAAAAGCAGATGGTTTCTTTAATTTCAAAAAATATAATGACGCTAAGAAATCTTATGAAGAAGCATTAATTGCAAAAGCTGGAGATTCATACGCAAAAGGACGTTTGGCTGAAATTGAAAAATTATTAAAATCCGACGTAGCAACTGCAGCTGATGTTGATGCAAAACAAAAAGCGTTATTAAGTAAATATCCTCCTGGTGTAACAGAAGAAACAATTGTGGGAACAGGTGTTGTTATTATTCAGCGAGTGGTTGTTAAAGAAACGGCTGCATATGTTTATCAAAAGAAAATTTTTAGTTGGGGTGGTATTTCTTATTTCAGAGATGCAAAAGCGATAACAGAATCTACCTTCGAACAAGAAACTAAACCTTAATTATTATTTTATGCCTGATATTTTTGAAGAAATTCACTGTTGCGTTTGCGACAATTCCAATCCTTCTGAATTTAAAGTACTTTACGAAAAAGAAAAATTTTCGGTTGTTGAATGTAAAAAATGTTCTTTTACTTTTATACCGCCCTATTTTAGAAAACAAATTTCTTACGAAAACTATAAAGATGAAAATGTTGCTAATGCTGTAAGAAATGGTAATAACTGGGTTAAAATTGAACGCCATAAGTTAAGATACGATTTAATAAAAAAATATAAATCTGGTGGTTCATTATTTGATTTAGGCGCTGGTTGGGGACATTTTATGTTAACAGGTCAAATGTTAGGTTATGATGTTTATGGTATTGAAATTTCTGAGCAGCCTTACCTCTACTCTAAAAACGATTTAAAATTACCCGTGGATCATATTGATTTTTTTGATATGAAAGAAGATAAAACATTTGATGTAGTGACGATGTGGGATGTTTTAGAACATATTGACAAAGCGGATGATGTGATTGCTAAATGTGCTCGTATAACTTCTAAAGATGGAATTATTGTTATTCAAGTTCCGCAAATTGATTCTTATTTTGCAAAAAAACACAAAGATGAATGGAAAATGATGGGATTAGATCATGTGAATTATTTTGGAAAAAAAACAATTACTTTGTTACTCGAAAAACATGGTTACAAAGTTGAAACCATCAAATCATCATGGGAAATAAAATTGTTTATCATGTATACAATACTTCCATTATTAAAGAGATTTAAAGGAAAAAAGAAAGAATCGTTAATGGAAACAAATACAACCATTAAATCATCTGAAAGACAGCAATACTTTAATAAATTTACTGAAAAACCAATGTGGAAATTGAAGCTATACATGAAAATTCATAATATCATTTATAAAACGTTGGAAATGCTCAACATTGGTGAAGAAATGATTGTTGTTGCTAGAAAAGTAAAATAATCAAAACAGTATTTGATACATTAACTCATCTTCGAATTGATTTTTAGAAACTTGGTTCCATAGTTTTTTTGTGCCAATTAACTGAAATCCACTTTTTTCAAATAAATGAATGCTCTCGATGTTTGTGGCACTGATGTTACAAAAAACTTGGTTCATTAAAAGAATGTCTTTAGCATATTGTTTAATCAACTCAATGGCTTCTAAAGCATATCCTTTTTTTCTAAATTCTTCAAAAATCAATACCCCTACTCCAACTCTTAAATGTGCGGGTTCAAATTCAAAAAGATCAATTGTACCAACTGGTGAATGTGTATCGTTCAAACAAATCAATAATCGCAACTGTTTGTTTGTATAAATATCTTGATGAGCAGAATGTAAGTATAATTCTAAAACATCTCTACTAAACGGAGTAATGGTATTGCTTACTTTCCATATAGATACATCATTTTCAGTGGAATATAATAATTCCAAATCTGAAGATTCTAAGGCTCTAAAATAAATATGTTCGGCTTTAATAAACATTATTCTTTATAATAGTTGGCTCGTTCTGTTTTAATAATTTCTTGTAACTGTTGTGTTGAATAGATAGGGAGCGAAAACTCTCCTGACTCTATTTTATCATCAAGATTTAGTCCGATAGTTAAAGATATATAGTGGTTTTGTTTTAATCGTTCAATTAATTCAAACAAAAGTTCATGGTTGCTTTCTTGTATCGCATAAAACTCTTGTAAAAATAACTTTATTGGATTTAAACAAGATGCTTCATTAGCTTTAACTTGAGTGAACTGTTTGATATAAAACTGACAGATTTCTTTTTGATAATCCAAACTAAAAACAGGGTGTTTTTTTAATTTCACAAATAGTGTTTCGATTTTTTTTTGCTGTATGGTTTTTAATAATACTTTAATATCAATATTTAGTTCATGCCCTTTTATCGTTAATGAATTATAATTGCCATCAATTAAAACACCAATATGTGGTGGTGTACGAGAAGCATGCAAAATAACAAGCCATGTATTTTTGTATAACTGTTCCTCCGAAAAAGAATCAGAAATATTGAGCGTGTATGGGCTTTGAATAATCATTTAACCAAAGTTACAGAAAGATTTTGTACTATTAAGAAAGAGTTAAGCCAAGTTTTGTACTAATAACTCCTTCTTTTAAAGAAAAAGTAGAAACCCTCATTTGTTTGAGTTTTAATTCATTTAAAATAAAATCAATTAATAAAAATGAAATCACAATCATATCCACTCTCATATCAATTAAACCATTAATATGATAGCGCTCTTTTAATGTTGATTTTTTAATCATATCACTTATTTGATCATATTGATTCAAATTAATATGGTATTCTGTTTGAATGTCGTTTATTTCGGGCGTGTCAAATTTTCCTGCTATAATATCAACTACAGAATCAAATGCTCCAGAGGAGCCAATTAATTCTATTGGTTGATGTAATTCTACAGCTTTGAAAAGTGAATCTAATTCTTGTTTTAAATAGGAATTAAAAAGATCTGTTTCTTGATTTGTAATAGGATCAGACAAATTAAACTTCTCTAAAAGTCTTGCGGCACCTAATAAATAACTTTGTTTCCAATAAACAGTATCCCGGTTGGCTAAAATAAATTCTGTACTTCCTCCTCCGATATCCATAATCAATGAAATGTCATTGGTCATATTTACCGCCATTCTGTTTCCGTGGTATATTAAATCTGCTTCCTCATTTCCATCAATAACGGTAATTGTAATACCTGCTACCTTTTTAGCTTGTGCAACAAATTCATGTCCATTATTTGCCGATCGAATAGCTGATGTTGCAAAAGCATACGTATGTTCAACATTATGGTCTAATAAATATTGCTGATATTGTTTTAAAGCATTTATTCCTCTTTGAAATGGAACATCTGCGATATAACCAGAGTTTATGGTTCCCTGCCCAAGCTTTACTGCAATTTTAGTGTTGAATATCTTACGAAAAGTACAATTAGGTAAACGCTCCGCAATAAGCAAATTAAACGTATTCGTTCCTAAATCTATAACTGCAAATACCATATAAAAAATGTAACAACAAGTTAATGAAAAAAAATGAGATTCCCTGTTTATTGTATAAGGTATTGATAACGTTGTTTGGTAAAACGCTTATCTAAACCTCTTCTTCTTTTGTCAGTTCCAAGATTAGAAGAAAAAATAAGAGTTAATTCATGTGAACCACTTTGATATTTTCGAAGAGGAGATGTTACAATATCGTAAGAATATGAAATTTGGAATTTTTCTTGAATGGTATAACCTAATTGAAGAGCAATGGCATCATTTAATCTAAAACTCAATCCGGCAATCAATTGTTGTTTCATATGAAATCTTAAAGTATAATCAAAGGCAAAAGGTACACCCGGAACATAGGACGCAAATATTGAATTTTCGAAGGTATAATCTATGTCATCAGCCCAATTAAATCCTGCTGAAATGTTATAATGTGCAGCATTGGTGTATATTCCTTTTTTAAGAGAATCGTTTTTGTAATATTCAAAACTACTGCCAGCTATATTATTTGCACCAACTCCCAAATGAAAACGGTCATTAAAATATAATAATCCAAAACTACCATCAAAAGTACTTTGTTTATCTTCAATAAATTGATTGATAGCTTTGTCTTGTTGATTCCTTAATGTGATATCGTTCCCATTAAATCGTTGAACCATATAATTACCTTGAACTCCAAAAGATAATTCAGAGTCTGGAAATTTAAGATGGTATGCTCCAGTGATACTGCTATTAATTTTTTTAAATGGACCAATATCATCCTTGAAAATAAAACCACCTACTCCTACTCTTCCTTTCCACAAACGTGCATTCAAAGCAAGTGCATATGTTTTTGGAGAACCATCGTAACCGGTCCATTGATTTCTATAATTAATACGAAAATCTACTAAGCGTTTTGTGCCACAAAATGCAGGGTTATATAAAGTTTGATTGACTTTATATTGTGTCCACCATGGATACTGTTGACTAAACAAATAGCCAAAGGAAAATGTAAAGAATAGTATGAGAATTTTTCTAATCAAGCTGTTGTCTTTAAGTACAATTAATTAGAAAATAAATATTAGTTAATACGAACGCCGTCTTTATATTTCGCAATAAATCCGTTATATCCTTTAGATTTTAAATCATCACGGTATTTAACAGCTTCATCTAATGTTTTAAAATTTCCTGTCGTTACTTTATACATTCCATTAATAAGATCGATATTAACGCTTCCTACTCCTGAAAACTTACTTTTACTAGGTTGTGTAGAATATGCTCCAAGCTGAACTTTAAAAGTCATTCCTGAAGAAGATACCGACGTATTAGCTGTTTTAGCAGCAGTCGTTTCCACAGGTTTTGTTTCTGTTGGCGCGCTTGTAGCTACTGGCTTTGTCTCGGTAGGTGTCGGAGCTACTGGTTTTGTTTCTACTGGTGTGGATTTTGTTGTAACTGGTTCTACGGGTTTTGTTTCAACTGGTGTAGAAGTTACGGGTTTAGTTTCTACTGGAGTAGTTGTAACGGCAACAGCTCCGCCGCCACCTATCGTAATAACTGCAGGCGTAGCTTCTACTTCTTTTTTCTCATTATTTTCTAAGTAATAAAATTTTTGATTGAAAGTTGCTGGACTTGTTGCATCCGAATTAGCTTGAACTTTTAATTTAACAATAAATTCAGGTTCACTTGGAACAGATACCCAAACTATTTTCGCACGTTGATTTTCAAATGTAAAATTACCACCTTTTGCATCTACTATTGAGATAACGTATCCAGCTGGTACATCTAACTGATATTTAGCAAAATTACCAACGGTTCCTTTGTTTATTTTAACATCCGCATCAATTGTCGAAGCAGAATTCATCGAAGAAGGAAAATTGGCATTAATTGTAATTTGTGAAAAAGCTGCTGTAAAGCTAGAAAGTGCAAAAATGGTCAATAATTTTTTCATATATCAAATTTGGAATTATACAAATATAATTAAATAGTTTTATTGTATGACTATAGTTTTTAGATTTTCTATTCCCAAAACTCTACAAAATCAAAGTTATTGGATCTTTAAATTCAATATTTACAGATTTAAATTTATTGATTTTCATACGGCATTTAAATTTTACTAAATTGATTTAATTATTATTTAACATATTCATTTACAAATCTGTCAAAAAAATGATATATTTTTGACTTAAACAATTACTTAATATCAGATGAAAAAAAAGCTCTCAATTTTATTTTCGACCCTACTTTTGTGTTTTTATCAGACTTCATTTTCTCAAAATAATTCAAATCTTGAGGTTAATGAATTTAAAACACTTCATTATTACACATTTGAAGGTAATGCCAGTCAAGATAAAATAAATGAATTAGAAGCTTCATTATTAAAAATTGAATTTGTTGCTGAAGTAAAGGTGAGATATAAATCTGAAAAAAATAGTGGACAAATAGTAATGGTTGTTAAAGAAAAAACAATTTCAAAAGAAGGTGATAAGTCCTTTAGTCCTACATCTATCAAACAAGCTATTTTAAGTACTGGTTTAGCTCCTGGTGAGTATAGCACAGGAAAATATACAAACAACTAGTTTCATTTTAAAATTTTATTATTTATCTATCTGTATGAGAAAAATATACTTATCTTTTTTATTTTCAATTATTTTTACTTCAGCTTGGTCACAATCAGAAAATTGTTCAGGGGCAGTATTATTAACCAATGGTGCTTGTGTTGCAGGCACAGCGGGAACTTCCCAAAATATTGTAGGCTGTGTTGGTAATGCCGATGACGATGTTTGGTATCGATTTGTGGCCTCTAACACCAGCCATTCAATTACTGTTACTGGTTCGGCTACTTTTGATGCTGTTTTACAAGTTTTTTCAGGAACGTGCCCTGCATTAGTTTCAAATGGTTGTGTAGATAATACGTTTAATGGTCAAGTTGAATCTACTGTTGCTTCTGGATTAACTATAGGTGCTACTTATTATGTAAGAGTTTATCATTATGGCGTTGGTTCAGGTTCTAGCACATTTAATATTTGCCTTAATAATCCTCCAGCTCCCCCTGCTAATGACCCCTGTACTAGTGCTATTAGTTTAGCAGTGAATGCAGGTTGTATCAACACAGCAGGTACTTCATATGGAGGAACTCAATCGTTAACAGGATGTGCTGGAACAGCCAATGATGATGTTTGGTATTCGTTTACTGCTACTAATTATACTCAAACTATACAAGTAGCTGGTTCAGCTTCTTTTGATCCAGTTGTAGAAGTTTATGATGGGACTTGCGGGGCGTTAACATCTTTAAGTTGTACGGATAATACTTTTACCGGCGGTACAGAAACGGTTTCGGTTTCAGGTTTAACGCCAGGTGTTACTTATTTGTTTAGAGTATATGACTATTATTCATCAGCAGGAAATACATTTAGTGTTTGTGTTTCTGGTACAAGTATTATCGCTGGTTCTCAGCCAAACGATGAACCTTGTAATGCTATTCAAATTCCTGCTGTTACTGCCGATTGTAATAATTTAGTGTTTTCTAATATAGGTGCTACTCAAACAACTATACCTGGTGATCCTGGTCCTGTTTGCGAGAATTATAATAACTCTACAAATACATACGGTGCATTGTCAAATGGAGGTTGGGGAGCTACTTCAAAAGATGTTTGGTTTAGTATTACAGTTCCTGCGAGTGGAAATATTTATATTACTCCACAACCAAATATGGGCGCAGGATGGATTCAAGATGGAGTGATGACTTTATACCGAGGTGCGTGTGGAGCTTTAACAACCTACACTTGTTCAGATGACTACAATTATCCTGCTGGATATAATGACTTACAATCCTTTATTAGAGCAACGGGATTAACGCCAGGAGAAACTGTTTATTTAAGATATTGGGGATATGGAGCAGCTCAAGGTAATTTTGGTTTTTGTGTTCAATCTCCAACAAATGATTTATGCGCCAATGCACTTTATATTTGTGATATTAATGGTTATTCTGCTACAACTAGTCCTGCATATACACGCGATCATCCATGTAATATGCGAGGTAATGGTGAAGGACCTGGCCCAACATATACATACAGTGTTGGAGCAAATCCAGCTGGTCCTTTTGGTGCTGGTGGAACTTGGGGAACAGGTTCGGCATTAAATGATGTTTATATTGATAATAATTCTTGGGTAAGATTTACAGCGGCTAGTCCAACGGTTTCATTAAGAGTTACTGTTTCTAATTGTTGGGGGGTTGGTACAAATTCTGTAACTGCAACGCCTGGAACTCCTAGAGGTGTTCAAATGCAAATCTTTTCAACTACATCAGCGTGTTGTGGATTTACTCCAGTATCTGATTATAGAGAAAATATTTCAGGATCTTTTTTTGGTGGTGTTAGTACCTATACTCTTAACGCTAATAGCTTAACCATTGGTAATGATTACTATGTAATGGTTGATGGTTGGAGCGGAGATATTTGTAATTATAATATTCAAGCTATTGCGGGTGTTGCTTTTCCAGCAATTACGGCAGTTCCAGGAACAATTTGTCCTGGACAAACATCTATATTAACGGCGCCTTCGGGAGCTACTGGATACACATGGGAACCAACTGGACAAACAACACAAACAATTGCGGTGGCACCAGGCACACAAATGACTTACACTTGTTACGTTGGTGGAGTATGTGGTTATAAACAAACTTTAACAAAAACTGTTTTTCTTTACCCTGTTCCATCTGTATCCATTAATGCAGGTGCGGCTATTACAACTTGCGGTACGCAAACCATTACATTAACAGGTAGTGGAGCTAGTACCTATTCATGGAGTACTGGAAATACAACAACTTCATATACTGTTGCTCCATCTGGTAATACCACCTATTCCGTTATAGGAACATCCGTCAATGGTTGTACTAATACTGCTTCTTCTACCGTCACAGTTAATACTGTCCCTTCAGTAACTGTCGCATCAACATCAAATACTATTTGTAATGGAGCTAGTACTTCTTTAACAGTTGGCGGAGCTAATACATATGTTTGGTCTCCATCTGGGAGTTTGAGTTCATCAACAGGAACTGCGGTAACAGCTTCTCCCACAGTTACTACTAATTATACTGTGGTTGGAACTGCGGCAAACGGATGTACTAATTCAGCTGTGTATTCTGTGACGGTAAATCCACGACCTACTGTATCATCAACCACTAGTGGTTCTATTATATGTAATGGAAATTCTGTAACATTAAATGGAACAGGCGCCAATACTTATACTTGGACTGGAGGAATAACAGATGGTGTGGCATTTACTCCAACAATTACAACAACATATACCGTAACAGGAATAAATGCTATAACGGGTTGTACTAATTCAGCTGTTAGAACAATTACGGTTAATACGCCGCCGACTGTTTCTTCAACAACTAGTAATTCAGTTATTTGTAATGGAAACTCTGTGACATTAAATGGGACTGGCGCTAGCACTTATACTTGGACAGGAGGTGTAACAAATGGCGTAGCATTTACACCAACCACTACAACAACTTATACGGTTAATGGAACTGCTGTAAATGGTTGTACAAATACCGCTGTTAGTACTATCACCGTTAACCCATTACCAACAGTTGGTTCAACTACTTCTAATTCGGTTATTTGTAGAGGAAGTGCAACGACTTTAAATGGAACTGGCGCCAATACGTATACTTGGACAGGTGGTGTTAGTAATGGCGTAGCTTTTAGTCCAACAACTACAACTACTTATACAGTTACAGGAACTGATGTAAATGGATGTGTCAATACTTCTGTTACCACAATTACCGTTAATTCTATTCCAACTTCTACTACAAGTACAACGGGAACAATTACATGTGTTACCAACACAATCAATTTAAATTCAACATTAGCTGGACAAAGTTACACTTGGACAGCACCTTCGGGTAGTTCTATTTCAGGAGGAACTGCTAATAATCAAAATGCTGTTGGTCAAGGTTCTGGAACTTATACGTTATTAGTTTTAAGTCCTGCAGGTTGTTCTTATTCAACTACACTTGCAGCAAACATAAACACAACTACTCCGTCTGCATCTGCTTCAGGAGGAACACTAACTTGTGCTCAAACATCTACTATTTTAGTTGGTGGGCCAGTTGCTGGAGTTACTTATAGTTGGTCGGGACCAGGTATTTTAGGCAGTACAACGTCTGCTAATATTACAGCAACTGTTGTAGGGTCATACTCTTTAGTGACTACAAGTACTGTTAATGGATGTTCGAGTTCGTCAGTCGCTATTGCAAATGTTACAAATAATTTAACCACTCCAACGGTAACAGCAGGTTCAACACAAACAATTACTTGTGCTGCTCCAACCGTTACATTAACTGGAAGTGCAACTGCTGGCTCTATATTAAATTGGAGCAGCGGTTCAATCACAAACACAACAGCGGTTGGTGGTGCTGGAATTTATACGTTAACGGCTACTAGCCCAGTTACAGGTTGTTCATCGTCTTCTACAGTGCAGGTGGTGCCAAGTGCAGGAACTCCTACTGGAACTTTAGGCACGGTTTCAAATTCAATTACTTGTACCAATACAGTGGTTGCCATCAGTATTACTTCAACAACAACACCAATATCTATTGTTTGGTCAGGACCAGGAATTACTGGCGCAACAAATACAGCTTCTACAACTGTATCACAGGGAGGAACTTATACTGTTACTATTACCAATACATCAAACTCATGCTCACAATCATTTCCTGTGGTTGTTCCTACTAATACAGCGCCAGTTGTTGCGACAGCGAGCACAGCTGCTTCGTCGAGTATTACTTGTAATACTTCAAGCGTCGCGTTAAGTGCTACGCCAACTGGAGTAAATTATACTTATTCATGGACTGGTCCAAATATTATTTCTGGAGGAGCATCTGCTAATCCTATTGTTGGAACAAGCGGAAATTATTCAGTCATCGTTACTAATACAATTACTGGATGTTCAAATGCCGTAGGAAGTGCTGTTACTTTTGTTCCAACTAATACCGTAGTTCCAATATTATCATTAAGTGCTCCATCATTAACAACAACGTGTGGCAATCCAACAACTACTGTATCCGTTTCAAGTAATTCAAATCCAAATACTACTTATACTTGGACGGCACCTGCAACTGGAACAATTATAAATCCTAATTCCAGTAATCCAACAATTGGAGGAACAGGAATATTTACTGTGGCGGTTACGAATACAGTCAATGGATGTGTTTCTGCAAATGGAACAGTAACACTTGTGCCTGATGTCAATATTCCAACATTTAGTTTATCATCCAACACAGCAACGATTACTTGTGCTAATCCTTCGCCAAGTGTATCATTAACGTCAACCACAAGTCCAGTTTCTTATTCGTGGAATCCAGCACCTAGTTCTGGAGCATCAACTGCCAATGCAACATTTACTGCTACTGGAAATTATACTTGCACAATTACGAATACATCAAATGGATGTTCAACCAGTGCAGCTCAAGTTGCTGTGGGTATGAATACAGTTATTCCAATTGTAAACGTTACTCCAAATGCTTCTATCACTTGTGCATCAAGCACGGTTGTCATTTCTTCTACTGTAACACCTTCAACAACAACATACACTTGGTCAGGACCAGGAATTATTGGAAATTCAAATAATTCATCAATAACAGCTAATTCCATTGGAACATATAGTTTATCTGTAACCGATCCTTTGAATGGATGTATTAATAATACTGTTACAGCAACAGTTGGATCAAATACAATAGCCCCTACTCTTTCTATATCAACAACAAATTCTGTGTTAACATGCTCTTCAACAACCAGCACGCTATCAGCAGTCTCTTCGGGAAATAATCCTATTTGGTCAACCCCCACTGGTACAACTTCTAGTAATCCATTTATTGCCTCATCAGCAGGGGACTATACAGCAACTGTTGTAGATGCTATGAATGGTTGTTCTTCTTCTCAAATTGTTACATTAATAAGTAACATTATTTCACCGGATGCCAATGCTGGAGCGGCTACTATTTTACCTTGTAACTCTCCTAGTGTTGCTTTGTTAGGTTCATCTACAACAACAGATGTGGTTTCCTATAGTTGGGCTGGACCAAATGCAGGTAGTATTTTAGCGAATGGAAATACTAATAATCCTACAGTATCTGGTACAGGCGTTTATACGTTAACCGTTACAAACTTAGTAACAGGTTGTTCTGCAACGTCAACAGTTAATGTATCATCAGATAATGTAATAGCAAGTTTTGATGCAGATCCAATGAGTGGCGAAATTCCATTAAATGTAAACTTTACCAATACAAGTGTAGGTGCAAATAGTTATGTGTGGACATTTGGAAACGGAAATACTTCAACTTCAATAAATCCAAGTACGGTATTTAATAATGCAGGAACATATACTGTTGTTTTAGTTGCTAGTTCAAATAACTGTTCAGATACTGCAACTAAAGTAATTACTGTAGAAGAAGGTTTTACATTAGAAGTTCCAAATGTTTTTACTCCAAATGGTGATGGTTCAAATGATTTGTTTACTATTAAAGCAACTGGTGTAAAATCTGCTGAAGGTTATATTTATAATCGATGGGGACAATTATTATATAGCTGGGATGTTTTAAAAATATCTTGGGATGGAAAAGCAAGTAATGGAGAAAATTGTCCAGATGGAACCTACTACTATTTAATTAAATTAATTGATAAAAAAGATAAAGAACATTTAGCCCCAGGCTATGTATTAATTGCAAGATAACAATAAAGGCTGCTAAATTTAGCAGCCTTTATTGTTAAAATTACATTCCCAAATCTAAATGGGAACGGAACGATTTATCATAATCTTTCACACTTCTTCTAATTACTTCGTGAGCTTCTTCTCTTCCGTAAGTCTCTGTTATTTCAACAATAGCTGCTGATTCGCCTGGAATATTTTTATACGTTAAAAAGTAGTGGCGCAAACGATTGATTAATGGTTCCGGACAATCTAAAATATCTTTCCATTTACTGTAAATTTCATCCTTTGCCATCACTGCAATGATTTTGTCGTCCGCTTCGTTTTTATCAATCATTCTAAAACCTCCAATGGGAATAGCTTCCACAATAATATCACCACTAGTAATATTTCGTTCTGTTAATACACAAATATCTAATGGGTCGCCATCACCAACAATATCAGTTCTACCAGTTCTTTCATTAGCTCTTTGAGCTACTAAATCGCCACAATAGGTTTGAGGTACAAAACCATATAGCGCAGGAATAATATTTGAAAATTTTTGAGGTCTATCAACTTTTCGGTAACCGGATGCTTTATCTATTTCATATTTGACATGATCAGCCGGAACCATTTCGATAAAAGAAGTAATGATTTCAGGAGATTTTTCCCCAATAGAAATACCATGCCAAGGGTGCGCTTTGTGTAATTGAACTTTCATCGTACGTTTTATTTGTATTTTTTAAATAATTTATTGACAATCAGGTAGAAACCAATTACTCCTAGAATAGAACATAAAAGAGTAATGATTAATTGATTTGTATTAGGAATAATATTTCTGTTTTCTACTTTATTAGGATTTTCTTTCAAGAGCTTATGTAACCCTAATTTAGATTGCAAATAGCGAAGCTCTTCATCGTAGCTGATTCCAGTAGTTTCTGCAAAAAAATCCTCATTTATATTTTTAATATAATAACGGCTTCTGCTACAATAATCTAATTTAGCATTATCTACTTGATGATAGTTGGCGTAAATAATCCACTCCTCACCTACTCTCAGTTGTAATTTACAAGGATCCTCATCGTTAAAAAACAGTTTAAAATCCTGAGCAATAACTCCTTTATACAGTTCAGATACTGTAAAAATGGCTTCGCTCTTTGTTTTATTTAATTTGATAGATTTAATAGAACCTTTAAAAATAATTTCATACTTGGCTATTTCCTTTTCATTTAAAGTTGTTAAAGGACATTGGCAAGCAAATGACATTTTGCTTGTTAAGATGAAAAGTAATATGATAATTAAGTGTTTCATTTTTGTTCTCGACTTCGCTCGAACTAACATTTATAGGTTTATGGTTTTTACGAATTGTAAAGTTGCCTCTAATTCTTGATACATAATTTTATCATCCTTAATAAAAGGAATTAATTTTCTAAAGTCAGATAATAGATTTTCGATTTTTGCGGATGATTTTAAAGGTCTTCTAAATTCAATAGCTTGTGAGGCGTTTAATAATTCAATAGCTAATAATTTTTCAACGTTTTCAATAACTTTATGACATTTAGTAGCGGCATTAGCTCCCATACTCACATGATCTTCTTGTCCGTTACTTGACACAATACTATCAATACTCGCTGGCGTACATAATTGTTTATTTTGACTCACAATACTAGCGGCAGTGTATTGAGGAATCATAAAGCCTGAGTTTAAACCTGGCTTAGCTACTAAGAACGCAGGCAAGTTTCTGATACCAGAAATTAATTGATACACTCGTCGCTCTGAAATACTTCCTAATTCAGCGATGGCAATGGATAGAAAATCTAAAGAAATTGCTAAAGGTTGTCCGTGGAAGTTACCACCGCTAATGATTTCATCATCTTCTGGGAAAACCGTTGGATTATCTGTTACCGAATTAATTTCCGTTTCAAATACAGATGTGACGTAAGCCGTTGCATCTTTTGTTGCACCATGAACTTGTGGAATACAACGGAAAGAATATGGATCTTGAACTTGAACTTTTTTCTGTGCTAAAATTTCGCTGCCATTTAAGTTTTCGCGAATAGCGCGAGCAGTTTGTAATTGTCCTTTATGCGGACGAATAATATGAATATTGTCTTTAAATGGTTCGCTTCTTCCATCAAAGCCATCTAACGAAACAGCTCCAATTAAATCAGCTAAAGCGTTTAATTTATTTGATTTTAATAAACACCAAACTCCATAAGCGCTCATAAACTGAGTTCCATTTAACAAGGCTAACCCTTCTTTTGATTTTAATTTAATTGGCTCTAAACCCAATTGTTTTAAAACAACAGAAGCTTGATATTTACTTCCTTGGTAATTCACTTCTCCCATACCTAATAAAGGCAATGATAAATGTGCTAATGGAGATAAATCACCAGAAGCGCCAAGAGAGCCTTGTTCATAAACAATAGGGTAAACTTTATGATTGTATAAATCGATTAAGCGTTCAACCGTTTGTAATTGAACAGCACTTTTACCATAGGATAAAGATTGAATTTTTAATAATAACATTAAACGTACTATTTCAACCGGCACTTCATCTCCCATACCACAGGCGTGCGACATCACTAAGTTAGTTTGTAATTGCTCTAATTCGTTATCAGGAATAATCACATTGCATAATGAACCAAAGCCTGTATTAATACCATAAATAGGGTCTTTTTGAGAAGCCATTTTTTTATCTAAGTATTCACGGCAAGCAATAATATCTTTTTTTACTTTATCGGATAATACTAAAGTAGCATTTGAATCAATGATATGTTGTATATCCTTTAATGTAATTTGTTTGTCGGTTGAAATAGAATAAGTCATAAAATTATAATCTTGTAAATTATCGTTGCTCACTAGTGGCGTTATCTTTATTAATATTATTTAAGTTAAATATAATGGGGTATTTTGTTTTGTATCTAATCGCTTTTCCGTCTTTTTTACCTGGTTTCCATTTTGTTTGACGAATAATACGAAGTGCTTCCTGAGTACATAAATGATTAAATTCTTTTTCAACGATAATATTACTGATGGTTCCATTAGGTTCTACAATAAAACTCATTATTACTGTTCCTTGTAAATTTTGACGAATCGCTAAGTCCGGGTATTCCAAATTTTCTAAAACAAATTCGCCTAAAGCGTCTTCTCCTTTATAATATTCAGGAGAAGAATCGGCTATTTTGTATACAACGAAACTTGTATCAAAGGTTGCTTGGTCTTTATGAATTACAAAACCTCTTGCTTTAGTATATTTTTTATATGTATCAGGACTAAATTTAAATACTAAAAAACTTTGAGAGGCCACATTGACGTTACCAATCGACGCTGGAGTAAACATAAAATAACGCAATAATCGTTTTGCTTCACTTTTAAATTCTTCTTTATATTCTTGTTTAAATTCAATGTCTTTCACTGATCCATCAGATGAAACTGTAAAATAAATGGCAACATCTTCGCTAACATTTTTCTTTAATAAATTTTCAGGATATATGACTTGAGATTGGAATACATAATCAACATCTAATTTACCACCAACTGGTTGAGCTGGTTTATCTACAACCGTTTCAATTTTTTCTTGAGAAAATAAAGAGCTTGAAAAAAGTAATATTAATACCGTTAGGATTCTCATTTTTTTTGTGCTTTTAAAAATCGTTGTTTTCCACTCATGTCGCTTAAAATCTCTGTAAAATTAAAGATTTTACTGTCATTTGCATAGTTTTTTACATCTATTGCATACATGGGATTTAACTCAAAAAACAACCACCCTTTTTCTTCTAAATACTTGTCGCACAAGTCGATAATACGTTTATAAAAAATAATAGGATCATTATCTTCCACAAAAAGGGCTAAATGTGGCTCATGTTCTAATACTCGAGCATCCATTTGTTGAGCTTCCGAATTTAAAACATAAGGAGGATTACTGACTATAATTGAGAAGTTAGAATTAAGAATTAAGAAGTTTGATAAAATGTCTTGTTTAATAAATTCAACATTAACATTGTTTTTTATCGCGTTCGATTTGGCTACTTCTAACGCTTGTTCAGAAATATCAATACCAAAAACTTTTGCTTGAGGTAAATGTTTTTTAAGTGTAATAGGAATACAACCAGAACCCGTTCCTATATCAAGTATAGTTATTGTATTTGGGTTATTCGCTATTTGAGATTTTATAATCAAGTCTACTAGTTCTTCTGTTTCGGGACGAGGAATTAATACTTCATTGGATACATTAAAGATCAAATCGTAAAAAAACGCTTCTTTTAAAATGTATTGTATTGGCGTGCCTTTTTTTAGTTCAACACCTGCGTTATATATATTAATCAAATTAGATTGATTGATGTTTTCATTAAAATATTGCGTTACCTGAGTTTTAGAATAATTTAGATACTTCTCGCACACCAATTCAAAAATAGAATATAACTCTCCTTCATCATATATCAATGATAATTCGCTTTTATAAAACTCGTATAAATCGGATAGTTTGTTGGTAGCTATTTTCATGGTTTACAATACTCGGCTTTAATTTCAGGTCGTCTCATTAGTTGAAAACAATCTACGTCAACCCAATCATTAAATCGTTTTTTATCTCTTTTTTTCGCTAGAGCTAAATATCCTAAATATTCCTGCTCATTCACAAAAGTTGCATTTGCAGGCGTATATGTTTTAATAAATAAAAATAAGATATCGTTGTTTTGAGGATGTTTTTTTAATAGAGGATATAATATGTCAAGGGTCCAATCATATTTTCCATATAAATTAAATAAAAGTCCAAGCTTAATACCTTCTGTTTCATTGATTTCATGCTTTAAAAAATAGGCTTTGATATCTTTTAAGGGCTTATCTATTTTTTCGTATCGATGAATCACGTAATTATTATAAGCTGTCAAAATATTATAATTCAAAAGCATATAATCTACATAAGTAGAATCCAATATGGTTTTTAATTTGTAACATTTATTGATTTTATACTCTAGATTTTTTATCGGAATAATAGTATCACCCAGCTCATGTATATATTTTATAGCCATGATACAGTAATTGAATTGAAGTGGTAAATAGTTGGTGTCTATTGTTGAATAAGTGACAGCCATTTCCCGTGTTTTGTTAGTATAAAACATTTCTGGGTCATTAGTTGCTAAGCCCACCCAATTTGTTAAATGCGAAATATATTTTCTATTAGATGGAATTTCAATAGATGTTATATCGTTGTTGGTTAGTTTATAAGTTCGTAAATAATAAATGAGTCTACTTTGACAAGCAAAAGCTTGCAAAGAATCTCCGATTTCTAGCGCTTTTTTATAAGCGCCTAGTAAAATATATGGGTCAGAATCTTTATCTATATTGGCTGTAATATCGATTTCTATTTTTGCTATTCGAGTTGCCTTTAAAATGATATCAAGAGAATCTAACATTTTTTTTGACTGAAGTGTCGCCTTAATCTTTTCTTTAGAATAACCTGCTAAATAATTATATCTGGTACCTTTAATCTCATTGATAAACTGCTCCCAATTTTCTTTCGCTTCAATTTCGGTGTTTAATTCTGTATTACAAATTGACGTAATTATTTCTTTTAAATGTGCCGCTCTTTCTTTTTGAAGCTTTAAGTTAATATCTGTGCTACCTTCAATAGAACTAAATGTTTTTATTTTTAAAGATTTGGCAAATGGTTTATAAACATTTAATCGCTTAATCAATGTGTTCTTATAGATATCGTTAGCAACCGTTTTTCCTCTTTCGAATGGAACAATGAACGTTAGTACTCCATTAAATGTATCCTTTTTAATTTCCAAACCTTGATTATCTATCCATTTTGGAACTAAATTAAGTATCGCCAGATTTTCATTAGGTGCCGTTGTAACATAGGTATATAAACATCCGTATCCATTTTTTACAATGCCGTAATTTAAGCCATATTTATAGTTTTTTACTTCCTTTGGAACAGGGCCAATTGCTGCATACAAATTATTTCCAGGTGCTTTATTTCTTTTTATAATGTCTTTACATAAAACTGGCTTCGTCATAAAGCCATCATAAATTGGTGAGCCATGTAATAAATTATTTTTTTCACAAGGAAACTGCTCTCTTAAAACATAATCCAAATAAAATGCATCTGTTGGATTATTAAAAAACGCTTTGAATTTATCTAGTTTTTTACATTCTATATAAATGGAATCTTCACCTTGTACAATAGTCATTTCATTATTTAAATCTCTCCAAGAGTTTGATGACATACAATTACATATAGATGCATTATAATCTTTAACATCAAAAGCATTTTCCGGACTATCCAAGCCTTTTTTAGGAGCAAAAGGTTTTGCTCCAAACACCTGAGCACAGTATAAAATACTACTATCCTTGTTAAAATAATAACCTAAACCTGCGACATCATAATCAGGTGTAATCATGTTTTTATAATGTCCTGGTGAATTTTTCCAACCTAAAAAAAGAGCTTTTGCGATTTCAGTTTCTGTTTTTGCAATAATTGGTGTTTTAGAATATTTTACTTTCATTGACTTATTAATATAAATCATTATGCAATTTTCACCAATTTGGTCATGAGTACCATTATAAAAGAAAACTCGTTTCTGAGGAGTTTCTTTCCGTTTTAATTTTTGATCATGAGTGACTTTATGGACACTATCCATATAATGGGCCTGGTCTGTAGCGGCTAGTGTTAACGTGTTATCGCTGTAAAATGTGGTGGCGTTTTGTTGTTGCCTAAGTTCATTTAGGAGTTTGTAAAATTCAGTTTGAATATTAATCCAACTTAAATTGTTTGGTAAAGTAGATTTATATAAATTTTTAGTTGTCTGAGAAAAAAAACTATTAGTGAAACCTATTATCATTAAGATAATAAAAATATGACGAACATGTTTTTTTAAACAGTAGGATGTATGGTTACTATTTTTCACTTAACATTTTTTCTAAACCAAACATTTCGTCACGCAAACTAGCTGCTTTCATAAAGTCCATTTCTTTAGATGCTTTTAACATCGCCGATTTTAATTTGGTAATTTGTTTTTTCAATTCATCTTTACTCATGTATTGTACTACAGGATCGGCTGCGTAACTTAACTCCTCTGGTTCAATATATGTGCGAACTAATTTACCATCAACCGTAACTTCAATGCCATGATCATTTGGTTGTAATAAGGCTTTTTTACCGGCTTGCGTTGGTGTGATACCATTTTTGTAATTGTATTCTATTTGGCGTTTCCTTCTTCTTCCAGTTTCCTCAATCGTAATACGCATACTATCTGTTATTTTATCAGCGTACATAATTACTCTACCATTTACATTACGCGCCGCTCTACCAGAAGTTTGCACTAAGCTCCTAACGTTTCTTAAAAAGCCTTCTTTATCTGCATCCAAGATTGCAACTAAAGACACTTCTGGTAGATCTAATCCTTCTCGTAATAAGTTAATTCCAATTAATACATCAAACATTCCAACACGTAACTGACGTAATATTTCTACACGCTCTAAGGTATCTACTTCACTGTGTATATATCGACAACGAATTTGTAATTTGGTTAAGTATTTTGAAAGCTCTTCCGCCATTCGTTTGGTAAGTGTTGTTACTAAAACGCGTTCATCTCTTTCTACAACTTTATGAATTTCATCTAATAAATCATCTACTTGATTACCACTTGGACGAACTTCAATAATTGGATCTAAAATGCCTGTTGGACGAACTAATTGTTCCACCACAATTCCTTCTGCTTGCTCTAATTCATATTCTGCTGGAGTAGCCGACACATAAATAACTTGATTAATTAAAGTTTGAAACTCTTCAAACTTTAATGGACGATTATCCATGGCTGATGGTAAACGGAAACCATATTCTACTAAATTTTGTTTACGAGAAAAATCACCGCCAAACATCGCACGAACTTGTGGCAATGTCGCGTGACTCTCATCAATAATCATTAAATAGTCTTCAGGGAAATAATCTAATAAACAGAAAGGACGAGTGCCCGGTGCTCTGCCATCCATGTAGCGCGAATAATTCTCAATACCACTACAGTATCCTAATTCACGCATCATTTCTAAATCATAATTCACACGCTCTTCAATACGTTTTGCTTCTAAATCTTTACCTTGTGATTTCAAGAAAGCGACATGTTTCACCATATCATCTTGAATATTCACCATCGCATTTTGTAAGGTGTCTGGTGCCGTTACAAAGATGTTGGCTGGATAAATTCTAAAGTCTTCATGTTTTTGTATAATAGTTCCATGAATTGGATCAAAAGTTTCAATCGATTCAATTTCATCTCCAAAAAAACTAATACGAACCGCATAATCAGCGTATGATAAATTTACATCAACCGTATCGCCTTTTACTCTAAAGGTACTTCGTTTAAACTCTTCTGTTGTTCTTGAATATAAAGCACCAACTAACTGATGTAATAATTTATTTCGAGAAATAACTTTCCCTACTTCAATTTCTATAATATTCTTTTTAAAATCAGTTGGATTTCCAATACCATAAATACAAGATACTGACGAAACTACAATCACATCCCTCCTACCCGACAATAATGCTGAAGAAGCACTAATACGTAATTTCTCAATCTCATCATTCACTTGTAAATCTTTTTCGATATACGTTCCAGTAGTTGGTAAGTATGCTTCTGGCTGATAGTAATCGTAATAACTTACAAAATACTCTACTGCATTTTCTGGAAAAAATTGTTTGAACTCACTGTACAATTGAGCCGCTAAGGTTTTATTATGACTCAAAATAAGCGTTGGCTTATTAACTTGTTGAATCACATTGGCCGCCGTAAATGTTTTACCAGAACCTGTTACTCCTAAAAGCACTTGATGTTTTGTATTAGCATTTAAACCTTCTACTAATTGTTGAATAGCAGTTGGTTGATCGCCCGTGGGTTGAAATTCGGATATTAGTTTAAATGACACAGGCTAAAGATAGTAAGGAAACGGCAGAAAATAAAGCTAAAAATTGCTTATTTACTAATCACCAATTGCTTATTAATGGCTCTTGTTCCGTCGTTTATTTGCACAATGTACATTCCGTTTGAAAGATTCGACGTATTTAACTTTACGTCATGTTCTCCTTCTTCATATACGTTTTTTTGTATAGTTAGAATTTTCTCTCCTAGCACATTAAAAATATGCATGGCTAATGTTTTTGTTTGGGTTAATTTAAATTTAATAGAACAATTTGAATTGGCAGGATTTGGAAACACACTCAATAAATCAATGGTTTCGCTAATATCCTTAGTATCGGTTGAGATATCAATATTAATATCATCAATAAAAATATTATTCCCTCCATTTTTGTTAAACAAAAATTTTAATCTAAAACCCGAGGTAAATTGTGCTGTTAAAATAGAATTCGATACCAATCTCCAGTCGGTTGAAGATGTTGGATAAAAAGGGCTTGTTGTCACAGGAACTGTTTCTAAAGCAGCACCAATGGCATTAAATCTCGGAATTGATGTGCCTCCGCAAGAACTAACCGTATATAAGTATAATTGATCTCTATTACTTGTATCTCTTCTTGCAAAAGCATATTTAAAACTCACATTCAAAGCACTTGCTCCTGTTAAATTAATGGCTCTGCTATATAATTCATCTTTCCCATTAATCGAATTATTAAAATTATCAAGCATAATACTAGTACTTCCTGTTGCCGCAGCCAAGTTCGTTAACTGCCATGTATTAGCAGTGTCTAAATTATTTGAAAACCATTCTGTACCATTTAATGATGCGATTGTTTCAAATCCTTCAGAAAATGGATAAGCCATACCTGTATTTGATTGTACGTTAATGTAATGTTGTTTTACAACCATTACCGAATCAGTTCCATTTTTTACCTTTAACCCAACACTGTATGAACCTGGCGTTGAATAATTAATCACTGGATTTGATACCGTTGATGTTGCTGGTGCTCCTCCTTGAAAAGTCCACTCTAATGAAGTGTAGCTTCCATTATAGGACGTATTTGTGTAAGTTACCGAAGCGGCACTTGGACAAACCATTGTTTTATTACTTATAAAATCGGCTTTACATAAGGATGGTAAAGTTGTATAAGTACCTGTCGCCATTAAATTAGAGCTTTGCCATAAATTATTTCGTCCGGCAATTGAAGAGTTTAAACAAGCTTGCATTCGCGCTTTTTGCCCTTGTGTAAACATGATATTACAGTAACTATAATCCATGGCATTTTGAACGTTATCCACTACATTACCACAAGAAGCTCCCGTTAAATTGCAAGATTGCCAACCTATGGTTGGCGGTGTATCTGCTACCAAATCATCTATATTACAATCTTTTGCAGGATCTGCACAAGGATAAAAATAAAAACCTGGTACATTATTTCCTCCCCAAATGTGTTGTAAGTTTAAATAGTGTCCGCACTCATGAGCAAATGCCACCGAACGGGTTAAATCAGATGTTCCAAATGTTCCTACATAATTGTGTGATAACACAATCCCGTCCCATAACGGAATTGTATCTGCATCACTAGGCCAAACTGCGTGGCCCGCTAAACTAGCCGCATTAGCTACTATATAAACATTTAAGTATTGTGTTGGCGGCCAATGAATTAAATTTTTAACGCGATGATCGCCACTAGATGTTAATGGTGATGCAATACGGTTAATACCGTTATGACAATTACCATTTGGATCTTTGCTCGCTAATTTAAATTCAATATCACAATTAGCATGTATGCTTTGAAAAGCTGATACTATCGTTGTATTATTAGGATGTGTTTTATTAAAGGTTTTATTAACGATATCTAAACCATCTTTTATTTGAGCATCCGAGATATTTTCTACTCCATAATTATGGATGACATGAAATACAACTGGAATTACATAAGTGGCAGTACTGGTGTTTTTATTTAATGTAGAAACAAAATTTTGTGTAAAACTTTCTAATTCTTGATCTCTATTAATAACCGCTTTCGCTATTTGAGGGTTTTGTTTTAAGGTATTAATTCGCATTTCATCTGCACCACAATGAAGTGGAGTTTGCGATGTAATCGTACCTGATAATGTAATGGCAATAATAATGGATAAAAATTTCTTCATGGTTTTACTTTGTGAACTAAAAATACGAAAAAGAAATTAACTTTTTTATTCTCGATATCACCAGAAATCATTTAATATTTAAAAGGCTTTACATTAGGTTTTGCACTAAAATTTAAAGTTTAAACCCAACAACACATACATCATCAACTTGTTCTAAGCGTCCCTTCCACTCTTCAAAAGTATGATTAAGTGTATGTTGTTGCTCTTTTAATGATTGAGCACTGATAGAGATTAATAGTTGTTTAAGTTGACTATACTTAAATTTTTTTCCTTTAGGTCCGCCAAATTGGTCAGAAAAACCATCGGTAAATGTATAAATCACATCATTTTTTTGAAGGTCAATTTGCGACGTATGAAATGGAACAGCTGATTCCATATAACCCACTGGCATTTTTTGAGATTTAAATTCACTTAGTTCTCCTTGTCTAATTAAATAGATAGAATTGTTTGCCGACGCATATTCCAAGGTTTGTTTTTCTGTATCGATTTTACAAAATACAGCATCCATTCCATCCATTGAATAACCTTCGTCGGTCTTTAAAGAACGGACAATTTCATCTCTCAATAAATTTAAGATAGTTCCTGGATCTTTTATTTTTCTTTCAATCACAATTTCGCTTAATAAATTAATGCCCAGCATACTCATAAAACCACCTGGCACACCATGTCCTGTGCTATCTGCAGTTACATAATACAATGTTTTACCATCAACATGAAACCAATAAAAATCGCCACTTACAATATCCTTTGGTTTAAATACAATAAAGTTTTCGGCATTTAGTTTTTTTATTTCTTCTTGCAAATAGCTAACTGACGTGAGCATAGCATCTTGTATGCGCTTAGCATAAGTGATACTGTCAATAATTTCTTTATTTTTTTGCTCTAAACTAAATTTTTGTTGTTCAATTAATTGCTTTTGAGAACGAGTGGTTTTTAATCGCTTGTTTAATACTACTGCAAAATAGATCACTATCAATAATACAATAGCAATACTGATAATGATAATGGTTTGGCGTTTTTCTTTTTCGGCAACAATAGCGGCTTCTGCTTTTTTAATTAATTGTTGTTTTTGCAATTGCTTGTCGTATTCATACTGACTTTCTTTTTTAAATAACTCACGCTGACGTTCTTCACCTATTACTTCTTCTTTTAAATGTGTGTAAGTTTTTAAATAAAAATAGGCACTATCTTTATTATTAATCATTTCGTAACAATTAGCTAAACGCTTGGCCGATTCGTATTGCTCACTAGTTGCCTTTAACGAGCGAGAAATTGAGTAGGCATTTTGAAATTGAGGAATAGCTAGTTTATACTGATGTTCTTTGACGTACACATCCCCTATTCCGTTGTAACCATAAATTAGCCCAAATTGATTACCAACTTTGCTATTGATAACAATAGAACCTTGGAAATAATAAGCGGCAGAATCTAATATGCTTTTTCTGATAGCACTATTGGATTTGTAATTGATATTAAGGGCAATGATTTTTAGTGAGTCGTCAGACAAAACAGACATCATATCGTAGATCGTCCCAATATTAATGTGGGCAATTGAAATCCCTATTTGATCGCCACCTATCGTATGAAAATCTTTACTTTTTTCAAAAAACTTTAAGGCTTTTATTAGATCATGATTATCCATAAATACATTGCCCAGTCCGTTATAGGAAACTGCAATGCCTCGGTTGTTTTGAAATTTTTGATGAAGACTTAAGGCTTTAAATAAATATTTTTTAGCCGATTCTTTTTCATTTAATCGATTGTAAACCTTACCAATATAATTACAAACATCAGCTATGCCAGCGCTATCTTTAACGTTACCATAGGTTTTAAGAGCTTGTAAAAAATTATCTAAGGATTTAGGGAAATCACTTAAATCATAAAATACATTGCCTGTTTTGGCATAGGTATCGGCTAATCCTTTTTGGTTTCCGGTTTCTTTAAATAAACTTAAACTAATGGCATGATGTGGCAATGCCTCTTTATACTGACTTTGATGCCATAAAACTAAACCGAGTAAATTATGCGCAACGGCTAATTCATTTTTTAAAGTGGGTGCTTGAGCAATTTCAAGCGATTTTATTAAGTAATAATTCGCACTATCATACTTACTTTGACTTTCGAAAATAATACCAAGTTGATTGTACACATTTGCTAAGCCTTTACTATAAGAGTGACTATTGCTAAAACTCAAAGCTTGATGAGCCAATTGCAATGAATTTTTAACATCACTTCTTTTAAGAGCTTCGGCACTTTGTTGCAATAAGCCCAAAACCTTGGCCGAATCTTGAGAAAAACCGACAAAGTAAGAAAATAAAAATATGGTGATTAAACGATATGCCATGCTGTATGCCTAACAAACATACAACAAAGAAATTAAAAAAAGAGTAAAAACTATAACTTAAAATACTTCTTAGCTTGCTCCGCAATTTCATTACCATATGCCAACGAAGCCGTAGCAGCTGGTGATGGAGAATTAATCACATGCATAGAGTTACCAGAGTATTCAATTTTAAAATCATCTAACATTTCGCCCTCAGGCCCCAAAGCCATGGCTCTAATACCACAACGTTCTGCTGGCACAATATCATCCATTTGTAAGTCGGGGATTAACTTACGCAAACGGTTTAAGAAATAAGCTTTGCTAAATGCTCCACGGTATTCATCCAAACCAAAACGCCAGTGTTTCCAAAAAAACTTCCAAGTTCCTTTAAAGCCAAATGCCTCTAAAGTATCTTTTAAACTAAAAGCAGTTTTGCTATATCCTTCACGGTCAAACACAAACACCGCGTTTGGCCCACACTCCACACCACCTTTTATCATGCGCGTAAAGTGCACACCTAAAAATGGGAATTTAGGATTAGGTACTGGGTAAATTAAATTCTTCACTTTGCTTCTACCCTTCTCCGTCAAATCATAATAATCTCCTCTAAATCCAACAATCGCCGAATCGGTTTTTACATGATCCTTTTTGGTAATTCTATCTGCTTGCAAACCGGCACAGGAAATAATATAGGTCGCATTAAAAGTTCCTTTTTCAGTAACCACATCCGTAGTTTCACCTTTCTTTTCAAAGCCAGTTACTTTATGTTCGGTTAATACTTTGCAGCCATTGTTTTTAGCGTGTATTAATTCCACATACTTACGAGCTACGTCAGCGTAGTCAATAATTCCAGTACAAGGCACCCAAATACCAGCAATGCCTTTGCAATGTGGTTCAATTTCGCTAATCCGTTTGGCATCAATCAACTCAATACCCTCTACTCCATTGGCTACTCCATTACTAAACACTTTGTTCATGTGCGCCAATTCACTTTCCTCAGTAGCCACAATAATTTTACCGCAAAGGTCGTATGGGATGTTGTGTTCTTTCACAAAACTCATTAATTCTCTTCTTCCTTCCACACATTTCACTGCTTTGTAAGAACCTGGTTTGTAATAAATACCCGAATGAATAACACCTGAGTTATGACCTGTTTGGTGCGCGGCTACTTCTTTTTCTTTTTCTAAAACTAAAATGGTTTTTGTAGGGTTTTGTGCTTGTAATTTATAAGCCGTTGCTAAACCAACTATGCCACCTCCAACTATAATGATATCGTAATGTGTAGTGCTCATTTGTAAATAATTGTAAATTTGTCAAATATACAATTTCAGTTTCAAATTGTTTAATAAACACTATAATACTCATTGATATGAAAATAATTTGCATAGGGCGTAATTATGCTGAGCACGCTAAAGAAATGAAAAGCGAAGTACCTACAGAACCTGTATTTTTTATGAAGCCGGATACAGCAGTATTAAAAGATGGCGAGCCCTTTTATTATCCTGATTTTACTAAAGATTTACACCACGAAATTGAAATCGTGATTAAAATAAATAAAGTAGGTAAACACATCGAAGAACAATTTGCACATAGATATTATGATGAAATAGGTTTAGGTATCGACTTTACTGCCAGAGACTTACAAGCGCAATGTAAAGCAAAGGGTTTACCTTGGGAAAAAGCAAAAGCATTTGATGCCTCTGCTCCATTAGGCAAATTTGTATCAAAATCTCAACTAGGAAATTTAGATGATATCGCCTTCGAATTAAAAATTAATGGCGAGTCACGTCAGCTTGGTAACACCAAAGATTTGTTGTTTAGCTTCGATAAAGTGATTGCTTATGTATCTAAATTTGTAACCTTAAAAGTTGGCGATTTAATTTATACTGGTACTCCCGAAGGTGTTGGTCCAGTGGCAATCGGAGATAAACTTCAAGGCTACATCAAAGGCGACTTGTTTTTGGAATTTGAGGTGAAGTAGTTTTTTTACTCTTTTGGGTGTGTCCCTCCTTCTTCTGGAGTGAAATTATCTTAATTGATTTATTGATTTGGGCGTGTCCGCCAGCTGGCGGATTGGGCTTTCCGTTTCAATCTTTTACTTCTCACGCTTTGGCGTGATTCGTAAAAGGATTTCCACTTCAATCCCTCACGCAACCTAACATTAAAATAGGACTGTAATTTTCAATCATAACTTTAGCCTGCGCGAGGGATGCAAGCGAAAATCCTTTTTTCTCACGCTAGAGCGTGAGAAAAAAGATTGCAGCGACAGCCCGGTTCCTGCTGCCTCTTTGCAGGAACGCGCCCTAATAATTAAATAAATTAATGTTCGAAAACAAATGTTCCGGCACGCCCAACTATAACAAATAGACTTACCTAATCTGAGATTTTAAGCGTTCCACCATATTGCTTAACTCTTCAATTTTTTGTTTTTGTTCTTCCTCTAATAAATTACGAGTGTTTATTGAAAAACACAATGAGATGAGTTCTGCCACCTGAAACAAGAAGTTGATTTCGAGTTTTTGCCATACTCTAGTTTTATGTGTTTGCTCTTGCCCAAGAAACCCAATAATCTGCTGGTTGTGTATGATGGGAACAAATAATAAAGATTGTATATTGTACTTACTTAAATACGTTTCTTTTAATTCTTTTGTGTAAATATGGTTTTGAGGATCATTGGCCATCACAAAAGGTTCTTTTCTTAACAGAGTAAAAAAGTCAACAAAATCTTTATCGTTTAAAATATCTCCACTCGTAAATTGTTGTGATGATTTTGTAAATAATGCATCACAGCTTATATGATTAGTGTTGCATAGCCAAAAACCAGCTCTCGAAACATCTAAAGCATCAGCAATTATTTGCGTACAAAGTTTGCCAATACTTTTTATATCTCCTTTGTATATAGCAGAATGACGAGCTAGGATGATTAATGAATCTTTTAATTTATCTTCTTTTAACTCTCTTGTTTTTTCTTCGGTAATGTCAATATAAACACCTTGTAAAATATAATGCGTTTTGCAATCAATAATATTGGCATTAAATTTTAACCATTTAATTTGATGGTCTTTGGTTTTAAATCTTCCAACCGATGAAATGCGTTTGGTAGTTTTTAAGGCTGCTTGTAAATCGGTCTTAAAATAATCTTTATCCTGCCCGTTAATATTATTTAAAAACGAATCCCAATTTTCAATTAATTCATCGGCTGTGTAACCAAAATAGGTTTCGCAATTATCAGATATAAACAAACATTCCTCTGTATAATCTAAATTTACTTTAATACTGGTAATTACTCCAGGAAACGATTTGTAAAGCTCGTTTAATTCAAAATCTTGAATTTTTAAAATAGATGTTGGCATGTTTTAATTTTTTGTATGTCAAAAGGGCTAATCAAAGATATTAAAACATCATTTACACATCATTACTTTTTATACACAATTAGTAAATGGCTGAAACCTTCAAATAATAGAGGGAAATATTTACAATTAATTAATAAAAGTTCTTTTCGCTTTCATTAAACTTTAGTGTAACTTTACTTGACCTTAAAATATAATAGAACATGAAGAAAATAAATATTGCCATTAACGGTTTTGGAAGAATTGGAAGAGTATTTTTTAGAATTGCTTTTGCTAACCCAAACATCAATATAGTTGCTATTAATGATATTACAGATGCTGGAACTTTAGCGCACTTATTAAAATACGATTCTGTTCACCGTCGTTTTAATGCCGAAGTAAAACATGATAACGACCATTTATATGTAGATGGAAAAGAAATAAAGATATTTGCTTCTAAAGACCCCGAGAATTTACCTTGGAAAGCTTTAGATATTGATATCGTGATTGAATCAACAGGTTTGTTTTTAGATAAAGCTTCTGCGCAAAAACACTTAAACGCTGGTGCTAAAAAAATTATTTTATCGGCTCCCGCTAAAGATGATGATATTAGAACCATTGTGATGGGCGTAAATGATGAATTATTACAAGCAGATGATTTAATAGTATCAAATGCTTCTTGCACAACTAACTGTGCATCGCCCATGTTACAAGTATTAAAACAATGGGGTATTGAAGAAGCGTATGTTACCACTGTTCACTCTTACACAGGCGACCAACGTTTGCATGATGCCCCGCATAAAGATTTAAGAAGAGCACGCGCTGCAGCCATGAGTATTATTCCAACAAGTACTGGCGCAGCTAAAGCTTTAGGGAAAATTTTTCCTGATTTAGAAGATAAATTAGGTGGTTGTGGAATGAGAGTTCCTGTGCCAGATGGTTCGTTAACAGATATAACTTGTGTATTAACTCAATACCCAAGTGTTGAACAAATTAACTTAGCGTTTAAACAAGCTTCAGAAGGCCCACTAAAAGGCATTTTAGAATATACAGAAGATCCTTTAGTATCAACAGATGTAATTGGCAATCCTCACTCAGTAGTGTTTGATAGCGACTTTACAAGCGTTGTAGGTAACTTAGTTAAAATCATTGGTTGGTATGATAACGAATTTGGTTACAGTACTAGATTGGTTGATTTAGCTATTAAGATGCAAAGCATTTAACCCTGTCTGCCGACAGGCACATGCTGAGTATGATAGAGCGTTAACATATCATTAACAAATGCTTTAACGTTTTTTGTATCCTTTTTCTAAACCTGCGTTATTATCTTCATTATTTTCGCCTCAAGCTAAACTTTATGAAGAGATACCTACTCTATTTATCACTATTAAGCACAATCTCTTCTTTTTCACAGAAGTTAAGTGTTTCCGGAAACGTACAAGATACCACCGCAAAAGGTCCATTACCTAACGCTATTATTATGGCTGTAAAACTAATGGATTCAACCTTGGTAGAATTTACCCGAACCGATGAGCTAGGAAATTTTAAGCTAAAACCATTACCAATTGATACCTATCAAGTAGTGATTTCTCATCCAAAATTTTCGGATATGGGATACTTTATTTTTGGTGATAAGAAAAATTTAGAATATGACTTTGGTAAAATTATTCTTCAGCCTAAAAATGTATCCTTAGATGAAGTCACCATTTTTGCATTTAAAGATCCCATCTACTATAAAGGTGATACTTTAATTTACACTGCCGATTCGTTTAAAACAAAAGCCAACGCTACCGTAGAAGACTTATTAAAAAAATTACCAGGACTTAAAGTAGATAAAGATGGTAAAATTACTTCGCAAGGAAAAGCAGTTGATAAAGTATTAGTGGATGGTGATGAATTTTTTGGAGGTGACCCAACAGTTGCTACACGTAACTTAAATGCAAGCTCTATCGAATCTGTACAAGTATATGAAAAGAAAAGTGATGATGTGGCAAACTCAAGCACCGGAGAAGAAACCCAGAAAATTTTGAACCTGAAATTAAAAGACGAAGCTAAAAAAGGATACTTTGGTAAGGTATCAGGAGCAAGTGATTTTCAGAAATTTTATGAAGGTGAAGCCTTAGGTAATTACTTTAAAAAGAAATTAAAAATTTCGGTATTTGGTTTAGCAAGTAACACTCCCAATTCAAGTTTTGGTTGGGAAGACGTTTATAAATATGGATTAAATAATGAATTCGACAGACAAGAAAATGAAGATGGCGGTTGGTCAATGTCTATGACTAATTCTCAACCCCAAGGTATTCCTCAAAATTTAAAAACCGGTTTTTATTATACTGATAAAATAACTAAAAACACAAAACTCAATTTTAATTACTCCTACAATAATAGTATGGTGAATTCTAAAACCACTAGAAATTCACAATACTTTTTAACGGACACTAGTTACACGTCGGATAATATGGTGGAGAGTATTCAAAAAAACGATGCTCATGCTATTAATGTGGGAATTGAACAAAAAATTGATTCCTTAACGGATTTCTTTTTTAATTCAAAACTTAAAGTTTTAGGAAGTAACACATCTAGTAAAGATGAAACTGATTTTATTAGTAGTAATCAAATTAAAACCAGAAACACATCCATAAATAGTTCAAGCAAAAGCGAAGGTTATGATTTATCTAATAATCTAAGATTATTAAAACGTTTTAAAAAGAAAGACCGATTATTAACTGTAACCTACGGTAATACCTTTTCCGAAACAAATTCAGAAGGTATTTTAAAAACCGACAATTATTCTTATGCGGATTCAAGTAACTTTTTAATCTCAGTGAATCAAAAAAAGAAAGGATTAAATAACAATCAAAGTCACATTGCTGGGGTATCATATATTGAACCTATAACCAAAAAAATAAAAATAGAAGCCTCATATGATTTCATGCATTATAATAGTAAGCAAAATAAATTAGCCTTAAATAATATTGGAGGTGAGTATAATCAATTAGATTCTACTTTAACCAATAACTTTATTAATGTGAAACAAATTAATCGTGCGGGGTTAAAATTTATTTATGAAGTAAAAAAAATGCGTTTCACAATAGGAACCAAGGCACGTAATGTATTTGTAAACAATAATAATATGTTTACTAATCAACGTATTACTCAAAATTTTAATAACGTTTTACCGTTCTCTACCATTCGTTACAAATTTTCTGACAACAAAGTATTGGATGTAAAATACACGACTAGTTCACAAAATCCAACCATAAGCCAATTACAACCCGTTAGAGATAACTCTAATCCCAATTTTATAAATATTGGTAATCCTAATTTATTACCAACATTTATGCATAGCATTAATTTAAATTTCAATTCATGGAAATCAATTAGTGGAAAATACACGTGGATGGGATTAACCTATAATTACACCAATAATGACATTGCAACCGCAACATCGTATGATAGTATTGGACGAACGGTTTCTCAAGCTATTAATGTAAACGGCAACTTTAATTTTAATGGATATATTGGTACAAGCTTACCTTTCTTCTCTAAAAAATTAGAAGTAGGTCCAAATCTTTGGACTTCCTATGCCGAAAACAAATCATTTATTAATGGTTTAGCAAACAATACGCAAGACCTCAGAAGTAATTTAGCACTTGATTTGCGTTTAAATTTAGATAAATTTAATGCCGGTCTATCAGGATACTATTCTTATAACTCAGCCTATTCATCCTTAAACAATAGCAGTAATACACCCTACTCTACTCAAGGAATTTCAGGAAACATAAGTGCCAAACTTCCAAAGAATTTTTTACTAGAAAGTAACGCGGATTATACAATTAATAGTCGAAGAAGTAATGGATATAATATTAATTATTTAGTTTGGAATGCTTCATTTTCAAAAACATTCTTTAAACGAGAGAACTTCATTTTAGGGGTTTATGCGTATGACATCTTAAACCAAAATATTAGTGTAGATAGAGATATTAGTAGTAATGTGGTAACAGATATTAAAACAAATATTATCTCTCGCTACTTTTTATTAAAAGCTACAGTTAAGTTTAACAGTAATAAAGCCAAAGAAGAAAATGAATTTTAATAAAATAATAATATTACTACTGTGTTTTTGGATATTGCCACATGCAGTGACCTCACAAATCATTACTGGTAAAATTACCTACGAACGTAAAACAAACTTATATAAAAAGTTTAAAAACAATGGTGATGTAAAAGAATGGCTAAAAGAAGAAGATAAAAATAAGATTGATATGTTTGAATTGTATTTTAACGATTCTTTATCAGCATTTAAGCCACAGGAAAGTGATTTAGTGGAACGAATGAGTTGGGCAACAACAAAAAATGTAGTTTATCAAAATACAATATCAAAAACTCGGTTAACTGAAAAGAAAATATGGGGAGAACAGTTTTTAATTACTGATTCGGTAAGAAAATTTAATTGGAAAATAACCGATAGTAAACGTAATATATGTGGTTACCAATGCAGAAAAGCAATTTGGCAAGCAAATGACACCACTCGTATTTATGCATGGTTTTGTTCGGAAGTAAACGCATCAATTGGCCCCGAAAGCTTTGTGGGATTACCAGGCGCCATTTTAGGTTTAGCTACAGAAGATGGCGGAATTATTTATTTTGCAAAATCAGTTGAAGCCGTTAAACCAGAATTAGTTCAACTAACCGCAAAAAAAACAAAATCAAAGTTGTATAAATCAAAAGAACTTAGAGCCCAATTAGAAAAAGATTTTGGAAAAGAGAAATGGGGAAAAATAATGATTTACAATAATTTTGAGATTTGGTAGCCTTTAAATTTTAGCTATAATGTATTATAAAATGATAAATAACTGTAATATGAAACAATGCGCTACATCTCTCATGTTATTTTTAACATTAAACACATTTAGCCAAGATAAATCCAGTTATATAGTATACAATAAATTAACTGAAATTAGAGGGACAGAATTTGTAGTAGCCTCTATTGAAAATTACGGAAAAGGTTTGTTTGCGAAAGGTGAACATTTATTATTCATAAATACCAAAAATGGAGAGTCGAAAAAAACAGAATTTCCTAAGGACGCACAGATTTACAGAATTGAACAAATTAGAATCGACAGCCTTTCTATAAATAGTATCATAGTAGTTGCTAAAACCATTAATACAAATGGAGATAAAGGAATTGATTGGAAAGATCCTCAACAAGTGTTTGTTTTTTCACCCGACGGAAAGCAGTTAGCGCAACTTACCGATAATAATTTTTTTAGCAGTGCTTGGTTAGTTAATAGACATACTGGAACAATTATTATCAGTGGCCATTATGATACTAATAAAAATGGAGAAAATAATAAAACAGATCAAGATGAAGTGCTTATTTTTGATTTAAAAACTTACAAACTTGTTGGAAAAATATAAATTAGCCTTTCAGAGTATTAATTGGTTTGTTATTTAAATTGCTCCTAAAACAAAGTATGACTGTTTCACTTAAATCAAAACCTTACAACAACTCATTTATTTCATTTCTTTTTTTATATTTGTTGTAAATGAATAAAGTACTATTTTATACCATTTGTTTTTTCTGTTTTATAAATCAGAGCTTTGCCCAATTAGTGGCTAATGCAGGACCTGATTTAGTTAGTTGTTATAATGGCAGTGTTGTAATAGGAGGTAATCCAAGTGCAATTGGTGGAACTCCCCCGTATAAATATTCATGGTCACCAAGTACATTTTTAAGTTCTAGTACCGTTTCCAATCCAACAGTTACCGCTCTTACGTCTGATATAACTTACACTCTAACCGTTACCGATTTTGATACCAATATCGTATCAAATACGATGTTAATTAATTTAGATAAAATCTTTGTATTTAGTGCTGGTATCGATACTGGTTATTGCTTTGGTCAAGAAGCTGGTGTGAGAATTGGCGCTGAAAACAATAATAATACTTATCATAATTTTAGTTGGCAGCCTACATCCGGTTTAGATAATCCAACAGCTGCGCGGCCAATAGCAAGCCCCACTGCTACAACCGTTTATACGTTAACAGTATCTGACGGACAATGCCCTAGCAATGTATCGTATATCACGGTATATTCTTTCGAGCCACCTTATGTAAATGCAGGAGCTGATACCACTATTGATGAAGGGCAAACTATTACTTTAATTGGAACTGGAGGTAATTCTTTTTGGTGGCAACCCGAATATAATATCAAATACAATAGTACATCCAAGCCAGACGTTTGGCCTATAACAACAACCGTTTATAATCTATTTTCTGTTGATCAGCATGGCTGTTATGCAGGTGATGATGTTACCGTTACCGTTAAAAATGGAGATGTTTTATTTTTTTACAGCGCTTTTACTCCTAATAATGATGGAGATAATGATGTGTTTTTTATTGGAAATTTAGGAAAGTATCCTGATAATAATTTAAAAATCTATAATCGTTATGGTAAAATGGTTTATAGTGCAACTAATTACGATAACTCTTGGAATGGGACATATCTTGGAAATTTACTGCCAACTGGAACCTATTTCTATATTTTTAACGATGGAAAAGATAAGCAATACAAAGGCCCTGTAACTATTTTAAGAAATTAATGTAAGCTCAAGTTTTATTGTCAATAACTCGTTACTTAATATTTTCATCTTTTTAACTGCTCAATCAAAAAAAATCCTAAGTTTATAGGCTTATTTTTTTGAATAGTGGAAGAAACTCAAGAACCTATATCTACCCGTCAACTTTATCCTTATCAGGAAGAAGCGGTTAATACTATTTTCAATAAATTAAAGGAAGCAAAACCTAACGAAAATATATTATTTCAATTACCAACCGGTGGCGGTAAAACCATTATTTTCTCTGAAATTGCGAAGCGTTACATTAATCATTTTAATCGTAAGGTATTAATATTAACTCATCGTATTGAGTTAAGTAAACAAACATCAGATGTATTAGCAGGTATTGGTATTAAAAATAAAGTCATTAATTCTGAGGTTAAAACATTAACCCAACAAACAGAATATCAAAGTTTCACGGCTTTAGTTGAAACACTAAATAACCGTTTGCAAGAAGATGAACAATTTTTAGAAGACATTGGTTTAGTAATAGTAGATGAGGCTCACTACAACTCGTTTCGTAAAATATTTCACTATTTCGAAAACGTTAATATATTAGGCGTTACAGCAACACCTTTAAGTAGTAATAAAAAGTTACCTCTTTATCAAACCTATAAAGAAATTCTTGTAGGTGAAAGTATAGCTTCGTTAATAGATCAAGGTTTTTTAGCAGAAGGTGTTACCTACTCCAACGATGTTAATTTAAGTACCTTACGTGTTGGTAATAACGGTGAGTTTACCACAGGTTCTCATGAAATACTATATACCCAAGCTATGATGCAGGGTAAATTATTAGATGCTTATGAGGAAATTGGTAAAGGCACTAAAACCTTAATTTTTAATGCGGGTATTTTAACGAGCATCGCAGTTTACAATATGTTTAAAGCAAAAGGCTATCCTATTAAATATTTGGATAGTACCTTTAGCGATAGAGATAGAGCAGAAACTTTAGACTGGTTTAGAAACACTAAAGATGGTATTTTAAGTTCTGTAAGTATTTTAACCACTGGTTTTGATGAACCTGAGGTAGAAACTATTATTTTAAATCGTGCTACTAAATCATTGACTTTATATCATCAAATGATTGGTCGTGGTTCTCGTGTATTACCTCATAAGAAGAAATTTAATATTGTTGATTTAGGTAATAATTCTCGTCGTTTTAATTTATGGCAGTTTCCTATTGATTGGAAACATGTATTTGTAGCTCCTCATTTGTATTTAGAGCAACGTTACAAAGATGAGTGGGATTATGAATTGGAAAACGACTACGAATTACCTGAAGATATTAAAGCTCGCTTCTTAAATTCATCTGCAGAGGCATTTATCGTTCGTGAGCGTTATTTACAATGTTTACGAAAAGGATTAAAACCTCAAACGGTATTAGACCAATCCTTAGATGACCATTTTGGTCGAATAAAGGATAATGCAGCTGATTTTGATGAGGCTTTTGAATTATTTGATTTATTGAGCGAAGAAGTAAAGTACCGCGTTAAACAATTTGCCAAATGTATTAATGCCACCAATAATTACACCGATTATCAAACTCAAACTTATAGCAGTAAATTACGTCGCCGATTAATTGGCTGGTTTGTTGAATAATACAGTTTTAGGATTAAAAGATTGACGTTAATTTGTTCGGTATATTTCACTTTTTTTGGTACCTTTGAATAAACGATTTCGCATGAAAAATGGTATTCTTTTTCTTCTAGCATCTTTAGCATTGTTGTCATGTAAAAAAGATGTGATTGTTCCACCAGAACCTTTACCACCATTAAATTATATTGATACAACAGGTTTTCTAGAAATTCATGTGGATAATGTTGTAAATGGAGCGCCTCTATCTTTAGGAACGACTACTTATGTCAGTTCGTTTACAGATACTTTTTCAGTTGATATATTAAAATATTACATCAGTAATGTGCAATTAGTAAGCGCTAATGGTTACACTTATACTGAAGCTGATAGTTATTATTTGGTAAACGAAGCTAATCCAAACTCCTTGCATTTAATGATAAAAAAAGTTCCTCCTGGACAATACACATCCATTCGTTTTTTAATAGGTGTTGATTCTGCTAAAAATGTATCAGGTGCTCAAGATGGTGCATTAGATCCTATTAATAATATGTTTTGGGATTGGAATACCGGTTATATCATGGCAAAGATGGAAGGTCACTCACCACAATCTACTCAACCAACTAAAAAAATTGTGTATCACATTGGGGGCTTTGCCGACAAATTTAAAGGTATCCGATACGTGTCATTAAATTTTCCAAATACGGCTAATACTGCAAAGACACACACTCCTATTTTGAATTTAGAAGCCGATTTATATAAATGGTTTCTAAACCCAAATTTCAGTGATTTTAATACATCTAGTGTTATTACAGGTATTAGCTATGAGTCCAGTGGAATGGCTGATAATTATGCGAATATGTTTTCTGTGACATCCGTTATTAATTAAAATGAAAAAAATTTTCTTTTACATAGTAATTTGTTTGGGTTTTATTTCATGCTCTGTTGATCCTGAAATTAAGCCTGAAATTTTAGAAGATGAGATAAAAGAAATTATTCCTGAAGGTTGGCCCACACCAAAGTATAATTTCAGTAACAATCCACTCACCAAAGAAAAATTTACATTAGGTCGTTATTTATTTTACGATCCAATCATGTCAGCCAATAATACCATTTCATGCGGTTCTTGTCATCAACAATTTGTCGCATTTGCAAATGCCGGTCACGATGTAAGCCACGGAATTAATGGATTATTAGGAAATAGAAATGCTCCAGCCATACAAAATGTGAACTGGTTACCCACTTTTATGCACGATGGAGGGATTTTAAACTTAGAAGTGATGCCGTTAGCACCAATTACTAACCCAGTTGAAATGAACGAAAGTATGGCGAATGTAGTAAATAAGATTGCTGTTAGCGCTAAGTACAAACAACTATTTACAGAGGCTTATGGAGATGATGCCGTATCATCACAACGTATTTTCAAAGCTTTAGCAACATTTATGGGAACTATGTATTCAAACAACAGTAAGTATGATTTGGTAAAAAATGGTAAAGAGTCCTTTACAAGCCAAGAACAATCAGGTTATAATTTATTTGTTCAAAAATGCGCTTCATGTCACAAAGAACCGCTATTTAGCGACTTTGACTTTAAAAATAATGGATTAAGCGTTATTGTAGCTTATGGTGATAGCGGGCGAGCTCATATTACAAGTAATCCATCCGATAGACATAAATATAAAACACCTTCTTTAAGAAACATTGAGTTAACAGGTCCATACATGCACGACGGACGATTTACGACGCTTGACCAATGTTTAAATCATTACTCATCTGGTATTGTTTCTAGTCCAACACTCGATCCTCAGTTAATAGGTGGCATTTCTTTGTCTTCGCAAGATAAAAGTAATCTTATTGCCTTTTTAAAAACGTTAACTGATCCTAAATTTTTAACTGAATCTCGTTTCTCTGAAATAAAATAAAAAAGTATAACTATGAAAACATTCGTCAAATTAATGATCATTGTCTCCCTTTTATCGTCATTTATTTCCTGCAAAAAAAATCAAACTGGCGGAAAAGCCACTATAAAAGGCACCGTAAAACATCACGACAAACCCATTGCCAACGCATTTGTTTACATAAAATTTAACTCAACAGAATTTCCAGGAAGCGATTATAAATCCTATGATACCTATGTTGAAGCAGATGCTAGTGGAAATTATACAATTCCATTATACAAGGGATCTTATTATTTATATGCTGTGGGTAGAGATTTAGATATTCCATCCCCTTACGAGGTAGTTGGAGGTTTATCTTTTTCCATTAGAAATAAAGAGAATTTAGTGAAAGATATAGCCGTAACCGAAGATTAATTAACTTTTTAAGGTTAAAAACCCTGCTTTTTTCTTTTTAATAGTAGATAATTTTATTTATCTTCGCCACTCAAAATTTAAAATTAATATGTCTGAAGAATTAGAACAAATTGAACAAGTAGAAAACGAGGTTGTTGAGAAGTCAGCAAAAAAATCAGCATCAACAGGATCAGATTTTATGGGCTTAGAGATTTTCTATGAAAAAAACAAAAAAGCTATTACTTATGGTGGTGGCGCTATTTTAGCTATTGTTGCGATTTTCAGTTTTTATAAATTCTATTGGTTGCCTGGACAGGAAAAAGAAGCAAGTAATGAGGCATTTTTTGCTCAAACATACTTTGAAAAAGACAGTTTTATGGTTGCTTTAAACGGAGGTTTGAATGTTCAAACGGCTGATGGACCAAAAACAATGATGGGCTTTAGAGATTTAGCTGATAATTACTCTGGAACTAAAACAGGTAGATTATCAAATTACTATGCAGGTATCTGTTTATTACGTACAGGTAAATTTGAAGAAGCAATTGAGTCTTTAGAGAAATACGATGGAAAAGATGAAATGATTGCCCCTATTGCTATTGGTGCAATTGGCGATGCAAACATGGAGTTAAATAAAGTGGACGAAGCAATTAAATTTTATTTAAAAGCAGCTGAACAATCCACTAACTCATTTACAACTCCTTTATATTTAAAGAAAGCGGCTTTTGCTTACGAGCAAAAAGCAAACTATACAGAAGCATTAGCTACTTATGAGCGTTTAAAAAGCGAATATTCAAAAAGTACGGAAGCTCGTGAAGTAGATAAATATATCGCTAGAGTTAAAGCATTAGGAAATATTCAATAATAAAGAATTTAAGTTTAACAAGAAAGGTGATATTTAGTCACCTTTTTTTATTTCATTACAAATATGGCAAGCGAACATAAAAACCTATCTACTTTTGAAGGAACCGATATCCCAAATGCAGCAGATATGAAATTTGGAATTGTTTGGGCAGAGTGGAATCATAAAACAACACATGCACTTATGCAAAGTGCTTATGATACCTTATTGAAACATGGCGCTAAAGTTGAAAATATAATTACTAAAACAGTTCCTGGCGCATTTGAACTAACTTTAGGCGGACAATATATGGCTGAATTAGGTCAAGTTGACGCGGTTATTTGTATTGGATGCGTTATACAAGGCGACACTAAACACTTTGACTTTATTTGTGATGCTGTTGCTAAAGGAATTACTAACCTTAACTTAAAATATAATATGCCATTTATATTTGGCGTATTAACCGTTAATACTCAAGAACAAGCAGATGATAGAACTGGAGGCAAACATGGTAACAAAGGCGACGAAGCAGCTGTAACCGCTATTAAAATGTTAGGCATGAAGAAAAGCTTTGAGGAACATAAAACCAAAATTGGGTTTTAATTAATCATTTTAAATGAGTCTCCTGAGTCCTTTCCTTTATACTCAGTATAAATATCATATAAGAGTTAAAAAGTAGCGCCAATTGTAGCTGTAAGCTGACCAGTAAAAAAATGATGGTTTGCTTTACCGTTACCTTTTCCTAAAACTAATACTTTCATATAATCTGCGTATGAGCCTTTGCCAGTAAATTCAAAAACGCCATATTTTAAAAATTCCACTCTAAATCCAGATTCTAAACCAACAATCCAACCAGCCATATGCCATTTGTTGTTTAAACGAGTTCCTAACATAGTAACATCTGTTCTTGGATAAACGAAACCAGCACCTGGCTTTATAATATAACCTACATTAAATAATTTTGATGGTTTATATAAATTCCAACGCTTAATAAAATTAAACATCCAAAAATTTGCGCCATCGGTATGTTCAAAATGTAAAAAATTGCTTGGGTTTAAAATTGTATCTTGATCTACATTAGTCCCATTAAAATTACCTTTGACTCTTACTTTTTGATAATTATCAACTACATATTTTGTGTGGTCGTAATTAATCTCTACTCCAAAATCTTTTTTATTATTAAAATAATACCCTACTCGGGCTACAAATTGAGGAATGGTAATATTAACTATATCACTTATACCATTAAAGTCAGGACGGTCAGACGCTGTTGCATCATAAATTGTAAAATCATAATCATGGTATTTTCCAGTTGTAGGATAAAACTTATTTGAACGATCAACAAAATGAATATCGCTTTTGCTATACCATGCTCTTGTATATCCCCATAAAAAATAAAATTTACCTTTTTGTTTAGCGCCAGAAGTTGTAGCGGTATTTATAGCTTCAGTTTGAGACAAAACGGTTAATGAAAATAAAGAAAATAGGATAACAACAATTGATTTCATTATGAACTTTTAATAATTTCGGCACGAAGATAACGATTATTATTTTCGGTATCTATGATTATTCTCAGGTAAGAATCTAGGTATGGGATGGCTAACTCTGGCCATTCAATGAAAACATAATTTTTTGATAAAATATAATCTTCAAAACCTAGTTCAAACAGTTCTTGTTCAGATTTTAATCGATACAAATCAAAATGATATATTTTATAATTAAAATTAGTATTGTATTCATTTACAATGGAATATGTAGGGCTACTCATAGTATTACTAACTCCTAGGCTTTCGCATAAAGATTTAATAAAAGTTGTTTTTCCAGACCCCATAGGTGCATCAAATAAAAACACCCTTTCGTTTTCAGCAAAATCAATGAGCTGTTTTGAAGCATCTTGATGAAGTTCGATTTTAGAAATATCTATCGTAATAGATTTCATTAATGTTTGCTAAATTTTAAAAGGTTATAAAAGTAATCTTCTTTATCCACTTTTTGTTTTTTTCTACTGATTAAATCAAACACATACCAATTGTCTTTATTAATAAGTAAAGCCTTATTCTTTTTAAGATAATAAAAATGATCTCCATCTACATAATATGTATCACCAGTAACTGAATTTTCAATCATATATTCTTCTTTAGGAATATACGACTTCATGACGTGAATGGTTTTTGAAGAAAATGCAATATGTTTGGAGTGTTTAAAAATAATGTTGCCTTTATAATTATATACATCATCATTTAATTTATTATTATAAACCGCGCTGCAACAGTAAATCGAACTATCCTCTTTGTTTATTGACACTTCGTTATATTTACATTTTACAACCTCAAAACCAGTAGAATCTATTAAACCTTTTATTCTTAAAACTTTCTTTTCAAACAAAATATTATTTTCTGTTTCAAAATAACCTTTTGCTTTTGTTTCAATAATATTGTCAAAGCCTCTCGACAGTTGAATACCGTTTTTTGAAAACAGATAAAGTTTACCTTGGAACAAAATTTTAAAATATGGCGAAGCGTCTTGATAGTTATTTTGCAATTCTTGTTGATTTGGAAAAGTGAACATACTATCCGGAAAGTGTTCAGCTAATACTTTTATTTTTTGATTTAAGGAGTTTATATAAAAATAATCAAACCCGGTTTCTGCTACCCCAGTTAAAGGATTGACTGTTTTATTAAATTCATTTTTGTTAGCTACTAACGCTATTAGATTAGTTTTATCAAAAGCAAATACAGTGTCATATTCTGCTACAATAACTACCTTATCAGAAGTTTTATAACCCCATTTATTGTCTTGATAATAAGGTTTCAATAGCTGTGCTTTAATAGAAAAACACAGCAGTAATAATGCAAAAATATACTTGATATACTTGATAGATTTGATGAATTTTTAGACTTAATTTAAGATTAAATATAAGATTATTTTAAAACTACTCCTTTAAACCTAATCTTATAATTTGTTTCATCGTTGGAAGTCACTTCAACAACCCTATCTTGTCTGCCATAGGCCGATTTTGTATCAAATTTAATAGTGATTTTAGAGCTGTGATTGGGAGAAATTGGTTCTTCTGAAAAATCAACCGAGGTACAAGAACATGTTGCTTTAGCTTCATTTATAATTACTGGCTGTGTACCTACATTTGTAAATTCAAATTCAATAGTAACAATCTCTCCTTTTTTAACAAATCCAAAGTTCTTTTTAAGTTCTTTAAATTTAATTTTTGGTTGTGCAAAAGAATAAAAACCAATAAAAAGTAGGAATAAACAAAAAACCCCTCTAAAAATAGAAGGGCTTTTAATATTTGTATGTAAATTATTTTGCATCGGGCGTAGCTGGTGTTACCGGAGCAGATTCTACTACACCTTTAATTTTAACCACTTTGCTTGGCTCTTTTGCGTTTGAAGTAATTGTTACATTTTTTTCAAATGGACCAGGGCGTTTTGTGTCATATTTTACTTTAATACTAGCTGATTTTCCTGGTAAAATTGGTTCTTGAGGCCAACCTGGTTTTCCATCAATAGTGGTTGCAGTACAACCGCATTGACCTTGAACGTTAGAAATTGTTAAAGGAGACTTACCTGTATTTTTAACTTTAAATTCACGTACACCATTAGCATCAAATTTAACCGTACCGTAATCTAAAACTTCTGTTTCAAATTTAATTTCAGGAGCATTAGGATCTATACTTGGAACTACTGAACCACCTTCTTGTGCGCTAGCTACTAAACCAAAGAATAATGCTACTGCTGCGAATATTTTTTTCATTATATGTATTTATTTAAATTGAATTATTTTTTCTCTAATGGAGCACCTTGAGAAGGCTGGTTAGTTGGAAATGCCTCTTCTACTGGTTTTGCAGAAATATTACCTTTTATTTGTAATGTTTGAGTTCCAGTTTTAGAATTAGATTGAACCGATACTGATTTACTAATCGGTCCTACTCTGTTTGAATCATATTTTACTTTAATTTCCCCAGATTTACCAGGTAAAATTGGATCTTTAGGACATTGAGGAACAGTACAACCACAAGAGCCTTGACACATTGTAATAATTAAAGGCTCTTTACCAACGTTTTTAAACTTAAATACACACTCACCATTATCGCCTTGTTTAATTTCGCCGTAATCGTGAACCATTTTATCAAATTTAATTTCTGCTTTACTAACAGGAGCCGCAGTAGCTGTTGGCGCTGCACCATGGTTATGACCATCATTAGCACTATGCTCTTGAGCGAATGATACAAAGCTTAAAGAAGCTACAAATCCTAGGGTATAAATTAATTTTTTCATTTTATAGATTGTTTTTGTTTTTACGATTTAAAAATAATTCCAATATCGTGCCATAAAGATAGTATGCATATGGTTTAGTATGATTATTTTTGCGAAATTTAACAAAATTTTTAATACAATCAATGGAAATCGCTAAAACATATAATTCTGCTCAAGCAGAACAAACATGGTACCAGTACTGGCTAGATAATAAATTCTTTAAATCAACTCCTGATCATAGAACTCCTTATACTATAGTAATTCCTCCTCCAAACGTAACTGGAGTGCTTCACATGGGGCACATGCTTAATAACACTATTCAAGATGTACTAATTCGCCGTGCTCGTATGCTTGGTTTTAACGCATGTTGGGTGCCAGGAACTGACCATGCTAGTATTGCTACAGAAGCTAAAGTAGTAGCTTTATTAAAGGAACAAGGAATTAACAAAGTTGATTTAAGCCGCGAAGATTTCTTGAAACATGCTTGGGGCTGGAAAGAAAAATACGGTGGAATTATTTTAGAACAACTGAAAAAGCTTGGTGCAAGCTGCGATTGGGATAGGACTCGTTTTACGATGGATGAACCAATGAGTGAGGCAGTAATTGATGTATTTATTGATTTATACAATAAAGGTCATATCTATCGTGGCGTGCGCATGGTAAACTGGGATCCACAAGGCTTAACTGCTGTTAGTGATGAAGAGGTAATACATAAAGAGGCGCAAAGCAAATTAATCTATGTTAAATATCAGATCGAAGGCTCAAATGAGTTTATGACAGTAGCTACTACTCGTCCCGAAACCATTATGGGTGATACGGCTGTTTGCGTTAATCCAACAGACGAGCGCTACTCACATTTAAAAGGAAAACAAGTGATAGTACCTATCGTGAATCGTGTGGTGCCAATTATTTTTGATGAGTACGTTGATAAAGAATTTGGCACGGGTACTTTAAAAGTAACACCAGCACATGATATCAATGACTTTAACTTAGGTCAAAAACATAAATTACAAACCATCGATGTTTTAAATCCAAATGGAACTATTTCGGAAGCTGCTGGTGCATATGTTGGCTTAGATCGTTTTGCTTGTCGTAAACAAATCATTAAAGATTTAGAAGAGCAAGGTTTAGTTGTAAAGATAGAAGACATTAAAAACAAAGTTGGTTATAGCGAACGTACGAACGCTGTGATTGAACCACGTTTAAGTATGCAATGGTTTTTAAAGATGGAAAACGTAAGTAAACCAGCTTTAGAAAATGTGGTAAATGGAGAGATTAAATTAATACCAGATAAATTCATTAACACCTACAAACACTGGATGGAAAATGTACATGATTGGTGCATTAGCCGTCAGTTATGGTGGGGACAACGAATACCAGCTTGGTACGATGGACAAGGAAATACAGTTATTTGTAAAACAAAAGAAGAAGCAATTGAAAAATTAAGAATTAAGAATTCAGATTTAAGAGTTGAAAATATTACACAAGATGAAGATGTATTAGATACATGGTTCTCGTCTTGGTTATGGCCAATTACAGTATTTGACCCAGCAGTCATTAGAAATGGAAAAGCAAATGCGAATGCCGATTTAAACTACTACTATCCTACTAACGATTTAGTTACTGCCCCTGAAATTTTATTCTTTTGGGTAGCGCGTATGGCTATTGCAGGTTACGAATGGATGCAAGAAAAACCATTTACTAATGTATACTTAACAGGAATTGTAAGAGATAAATTAGGTCGTAAGATGAGTAAGAGTTTAGGTAACTCTCCCGACCCATTAGATTTAATTGCAAAATATGGAGCTGATGGAGTACGTGTAGGTATGTTGTTATGTTCGCCTGCAGGTAACGATTTAATGTTTGATGAAAGCTACTGTGAGCAAGGACGTAATTTTGCAAATAAAGTTTGGAATGCATTTCGTTTAATTGCTGGGTTTGAAGTTGGGAACGTACAACAAAGTGATGCGCAAAAAGCGGCTATTACTTGGTTTGATAATAAATTATCAGAACAATTAGATATCATAAATGATCATTATTCTAAATACAGAATGAGTGACGCCTTAATGACAACTTATAAATTAGTGTGGGACGATTTCTGTGCTTGGTATTTAGAAGCCATTAAACCTGATTTTATTGATGGAAAAGCTCAACCAATTGACAAAGCGGCCTATGATGCAACCATTAGTTTCTTAGAATCATTGCTAAAAATCATGCATCCATGGATGCCATTTATTACTGAAGAGATTTGGCATTTAGTTAAAGAACGTGATGCAAAAGATTGTATCATTGTTGCTGAATGGCCAATAGTTAAATCTGATTTAGATAAAAAACAATTAGCAGAGTTTGAAGTAAGTAAAGAGCTTGTTGCTATGGTTCGTAATGTTCGAGCACAAAAACAATTATCTCCTAAAGAAAAATTAGAGGTGATTGAAAAATCGGAAGCGACTCGTTCTTATTTTGATAGCACTATTATTAAGTTAGCTAACTTATCTGCTTTCTCTCATACAAAAGAAAAAGTAGAAGGCGCTTTCTCTTTCCAAATTAAAACAACAGAGTTTTATATTCCTTTAGCACAAAACTTAAATAAGGAAGATGAAATTGAGCGTTTAACGAAAGAGCTTGATTATAATAAAGGTTTCTTAAAATCTGTACAAATAAAATTATCGAATGAGAAATTTGTAGCGAATGCCAAACCTGAAATTATTGCTAGCGAACGCAAAAAAGAAAGCGATGCTTTATCTAAAATTAAAACTTTAGAAGAGCAGTTGGCTGTTTTAAACTAGCTATAAAAATAAAAAAGACCTAATTAATAATTTTAATTAGGTCTTTTTCGTCTTAAATTAATTCTTTATACTTCTCAGGAATCGATAATAGTAACTCTCTAATTTCTTCGATTTGATCAGTCGTTACTAATTTCATACGAGTATCTTTAAAATGATCGATACCTTTAAAGTAATTAGTATAATGCGGACGCATCTCTAACACACCTAATTTAGGGCCTTTCCACTCGATAGATTTATCAAAATGAGCTAAGGCTACTTCTACTCTATTTTCTAAAGTTGGCTTTGCTAAATGTTCTCCTGTTTTAAAAAAGTGTTTGATTTCATTAAATATCCATGGATAACCAATACTTGCCCGGCCAATCATCATTCCATCCAAACCATATTTGTTTTTATACTCTAATGCTTTTTCTGGTGTGGTAATATCTCCATTGCCAAAAATAGGAATGTGCATGCGAGGATTATTTTTTACTGCAGCTATTGGTTCCCAATTAGCATTGCCTTTATACATTTGAGCACGTGTACGTCCATGAACTGTTAAAGCTTTAATGCCAACATCTTGCAAGCGTTCAGCAACTTCCATAATGTTAATCATGCTATCATCCCAACCTAAACGCGTTTTAACAGTCACAGGTAAATTAGTTGATTTGACAACTGCTTTAGTTAAGCGAACCATTAAATCCACATCTTTTAAAACACCTGCTCCTGCTCCTTTGCAAACTACTTTTTTAACTGGACAACCAAAATTAATATCTAATAAATCTGGTTGAGTGGCATCTACAATTTTAGCAGACATCGCCATGGCTTCTTCATCACCACCAAAAATTTGAATACCAATTGGTTTCTCGTAATCAAAAATGTCTAATTTTTTACGACTCTTAATAGCGTCTCTAATTAAACCTTCGCTACTAATAAACTCGGTGTACATTAAATCGGCACCATATTTTTTGCACACATATCTAAACGGAGGGTCACTCACATCTTCCATAGGTGCAAGTAATAATGGAAATTCTCCTAATTCTATGTTGGCAATTTTTACGATGGGGCAAAGATATGAAATATAATTTGGATTTGGAGCGTTTGGGCGTGTCCCTCCTATCGTCGGGTCGTGCTTTTCGTTGCAAGTCCTCACTACTCGTACCTCGTAGCTGTGGGCTTTCCACTTCAATCACTCACGCGAGTTCACAGAAAAATTGGAATTAAAATTTCAAACTAATAATGACTCTGCGCGAGGGATGCAAACGGAAATCAATTTATGATCACGCCGTGGCTTGAGAATAAATTATTGAAGTGACAGCCCAGTTTGGCTACCGCCAAACGCGCCCACTTTAAAACAATAATTACTCCTCTTCGGTTTCTGGTTTTACACCAGAAGCTTGCGGTCCATCTATTGCTGCGTAAATTTTCCAAGTAGCATACACACTACTATTTAATCGATTACTTAAAACGATCACAGTTAAGCTATCTTTTAATCTTCTATGAAACGATGTTCTGTAGCCATGCCACCAACCATTGTGAAATACTTCTTTAGCAGAGTCATTCATGTTTCTCATTCTCCAACCAAAACCATAATTGTGAGTTTTTATTTCTTTACTGTGAGGCGTGTAGGCTAATTGCTGAGTAGTGTGCGCTAATAGTCTTTTTTGATATAGGGCAGTACTTAATAGAAATAAATCATATGTTGTTGTGTAAATACCTTTATCTCCAACTACTCCATCATATCTATCGTTTGGTACGCAACAAAATTTATTTGTATAACCACACGTTAAATGCTCTTTAGTGCTATCAATGTTTAAAGCAGTATAACTATGGTTCATTCCTAATGGCGTAAATAATTCTTCTTTTAAATAAGTAGAGTAACTCTTTTTAGCAATTTTTTCAACTATTAAGGCCAATAATGCATAATTTGTATTACTATAATTAAATCGTAAGCCCGGATTTAAATAAGCTTTGGGTTGATGCTTAATCATAATATCAAGCATTTGTTGATTACTTAATCTACAAACCGTATCTCCTAAATACTCAGCACAGAAATAAGTATAGTTTGGTAAGCCCGAACGGTGGGATAATAAATGTTTAACGGTTACATTTTTGTATGGAAAATCAGCTAAAATATCAGAAACTTTAGAATCAATATTTAATCTTCCTTGTTCGTATAAAATTAAAGTTGCAACGCCTGTAATGACTTTTGATACAGATGCTAATTGAAAAATAGACGAATCGTTTAATAATTTATTGGATTCTTTAATACTGTAACCAAATGATTTTTGATAAATAATATCTTTTCCCTTTGCAATTAAAACATTACCATTAAATACATTGGCTTTGTATAATTTTGTAAATAAAGTGTCTAGTCTAAAAATTTCCGCTTTGTATTTTACAGAGTCAATTCTTGATTGAATAATAGGTTTTTCGGGAGCTTTATAGCCATTATTCTTATCAGAACCTTCTGTTTGATTACAATCAACAATAAAAGAAGAAAAAATTAGAAACGGGATAATATATTTTAATGAGTTCAAGAGAATTAGTATTTAGTGCTAACTACAATCTTAACGAAAAAACTCAAAATAGAAATGCGTAGCGCTATATAGTATTCAAAAGCAGTTTGTTAATTACAGAAAATATTCCTTTTGTGAGTTATACTTTCCAGCGTTTTAAACTCCATTGTATATGTTGAGTTTCATTTAAAAATGTCCAAGCCACCAAACGACTTATTTTGCTACCTTGAGACATAGTAATTGTTTTAACATCTAAAGCATTTACTTTTTTCAATACATTATAAATAGCAGGTAAATTTTCGCTTTTAGAAACTAAAGATGTAAACCATAAACAAGTTTGCGAAAACTGAGCACTTTCTTCAATCATTTTATTTATAAAAGCTTGCTCTCCTCCATTGCACCATAATTCATTGGATTTTCCGCCAAAATTTAAAGTAGATTTTGCGTTTTTTTGATGACCTAAGTTTTTCCATTTACGTTCAGTGCCTAGTTGTGCTTCGATAGCTGATGAATGGAATGGAGGATTGCACAACGTAATATCAATAATTTCATTTGGTTTAATAATGCCATTAAAAATCAAAGATGAATTAGTTTGATGTCTAAGCTCAATAAATTTGGATAATGAATTAGAATTGACAATTTGACTAGCTACTTTAATAGACAATGAATCAATATCTGAACCAATAAAATGCCAACCGTATTCGTGATGACCTAATAAAGGATAAATACAATTGGCTCCTACTCCAATATCTACAACCGTAACCGTTTTTCCTTTTGGAATACTACCTCCGTTACTTGCAGCTAAAATATCAGCGATGTTATGTATATAATCTGCTCTACCTGGAATTGGTGGACATAAATAATTTTGAGGAATATCCCAATTCTCAATTTTATAAAACTGTTTCAATAAAGCTTGATTTAAAGTTTTAACAGCTAAAGTATTTGTAAAATCAATGGTTTCGATATTAAATTTATTAATTGAAACAAATGGTTTTAAATCAGGACAAGTAGTAATTAACTTTTCAAAGTCGTAACGAGAACGATGTTTATTACGAGGATGTAAACTACTTTTTTCGACTAGGGAGTTATTTAATATTTTTTTCAATGAGATAATATTAGTCCTATAAATTGCTAAGTAAAGAATAAACCGCAGTATCTAAAAACTGTCCGTCAAAAAAATAGTTTTCTTTAAAATAAGCTTCTTTGACGAATTTAAATTTTTGAAGAACTTTCTCTGAGCCTATATTCGTAGGATCTATATGAGCTTCGATAGAATGAAAATTAAGCGTATTAAATCCATAGGTTATAATGGATTCAACAGCTTCACTCACAATACCTTTTTTCCAGTAATCTGGATGAAGCATATAACCGATTTCCGCTCTGTGGTGCTCTTTCTCAATGCGATGAAAAGAAACACTGCCAATCATCTTGTTGTCAGTTTTTAAACATACAGCCCAACCAATACCATCATTAAAAGCAATCATTTCATTGATTTTATATATCATTGTTTTTGATTCTTCGATAGTTGTTTGTAATGGTTTGCAGATATGTTTCATAGCATCCGCGTTACTTCTCAAATCAAAGTATGACTGAGCATCCTCTAACGTAATTCTTCTTAAAACTAATCTTTCTGTTTCAAGAATTGGGAATGGGTCAAAGTTTAATTCAAGCATATGCAAATATACACAAAACAAAAAAGCCACTCTCGTTTAAGAGAATGGCTTTCTATATTTAATTAAAAATTATGCTTTGTTTTCTTCGGCAGCAGCTTCAGGTTTAGCAATTAATGCTTTACGAGATAATTTTGCTTTTCCGTTTTTAGGATCTGTACCAATGTATTTTACATTTACTAAATCGCCTTCTTTTACTAATCCTTCTAAAGAATCAATACGTTTCCAGTCATACTCGCTAATGTGTAACAAACCTTCTTTACCTGGCATAAACTCAACAAATGCACCGTAAGGCATAATTGATTTTACTTTTGCTTCATAAGTTTCTCCAACTTCAGGTATCGCCACAATTCCTTTAATACGAGCAACCGCCGCTTTTAAGTCTTCTAATTTTTCAGCAAAAATTTCAACACGTCCGCTATTATCAACTTCTGTAATTGAAATTGTAGCACCAGTTTTCTTTTGGATATCTTGAATTACTTTTCCTCCAGGTCCGATAATCGCACCAATAAATTCTTGAGGTATAATAATCACTTCAAAACGAGGTACGTTTTCGTTATAATCTGCACGAGGAGCATCAATTGTTTTCATGATTTCTCCCATGATATGTAAACGACCTTCACGTGCTTGCGCTAAGGCTTTTTCCATTACTTCATATGGTAAACCATTTACTTTTAAATCCATTTGTACAGCAGTGATACCGTCTTTAGTTCCACAGATTTTAAAATCCATATCACCTAAATGATCTTCATCACCTAAAATATCAGATAATACAGCGTATTGTCCTTTATCGTTAGTAATTAACCCCATAGCAATACCAGTTACTGGTTTAGCAATTTTAACACCAGCATCCATTAATGCTAATGTACCAGCACAAACTGTAGCCATAGATGAAGAACCATTAGATTCTAAAATATCAGAAACCACACGAACAGTATAAGGCGTATCAGTTGGAACAACTTTAGATAATGCACGCATTGCTAAATTACCATGTCCTACTTCTCTACGACCTACACCACGGTTAGGTTTTGCTTCTCCAGTCGAGAAACCAGGGAAGTTATAATGTAAAATAAATTTAGTTTCTCCACGATAAAAAGCACCATCAATTAATTGCGCATCTTTACCAGTACCTAAAGTAACAGTTGTAAGTGACTGAGTTTCTCCGCGTTGAAAAATAGCTGAACCGTGAGCTGCAGGTAAATAACCCACTTCACTCCAGATTGGACGAATTTGATTAGTCTTACGACCATCTAAACGAATTTGAGTATCTAATGTAGCCTGACGCACTGCATCGTACTCAACATCATGATAATATTTATTGATTAAAGCTTCTCTATCTTTTAATTCATCAGCAGTATAAGTTGCTTTATACTCTGTTAAAACAGCTTTAAAAGCTACTTTACGCTCATTTTTATTTGGATTACCTTGTTTTGCAACCGCGTATACTTTATCGTAAGTAGCTTTATGAACAGCTTCCTTTAAAGCTGGATCATTTAACTCATGACAATATTCGCGTTTTGGTTTTAAGCCCGCTTTAATCGCAAATTCTTTAATTGCGTTAATTTGAATTTTAATTGCTTCGTGAGCAAATTTAATTGCTTCTAACATTTCTGCTTCAGAAACTTCGCTCATTTCACCTTCTACCATTGAAATGTCAGTTTCGGTAGCTGCTACAATCATTTCTAACGTTGCAGTTGGTAAAATATCCGCATCAGGATTAATACATAATTTACCATCAATTTTAGCTACTCGAACTTCAGAAATAATTCCGTTAAATGGAATATCAGATACCGCTACTGCTGCACAAGCTGCTAAACCTACTAATGCATCTGGCATTGTTTTCTTATCAGACGAAATTAATGAAATCATGATTTGAGTATCTGCGTGATAATCATCTGGGAATTGAGGACGCATTGCTCTATCCACGATACGAGAAATTAATACTTCGTAATCAGATAATTTTGCTTCACGACGGAAAAATCCACCAGGAAAACGGCCTGTAGCTGCATATTTTTCTTGATAATCTACTGTTAAAGGTAAAAAATCTACGCCTTCTTTTGCTTCTTTATTACTAACAACTGTTGCTAAAAGCATGGTAGCTCCTAATTTTACAACTACTGCTCCATCAGCTTGTTTAGCTAATTTCCCTGTTTCTAGGGTTACAATTCTACCATCTCCTAGGTCGAATGAATGTTGAATTCCAATTTGTGACATCTTGTTTTTTTGTTTTGTGTATCAACGTTTTTGATACGGTTTATATTTATTTTCTATTTTTCTTCGTCTTTAACCTGTCAAAAATAAGAAAGGTATTTAATAAGAAAGGCATTTCGATTACTCGAAATGCCTCTTAATCTTAACAAGAACTCATTATTACTTACGGATATCTAATACTTTAATAACCGCACGGTAACGCATAATGTCCGTGTTTTTTAAATAATCTAATAATGCACGACGCTTACCTACTAAGTTTAATAGAGCACGTTGTGTTCCAAAATCTTTTTTGTTATTTTTTAAGTGACCTGTTAAATGGTCTATACGGTGAGTAAATAATGCCACTTGAGATTCTGCTGAACCAGTGTTTTTATCGCTACCACCGTGTTTTTTAAAAATGTCTTTCTTTACTTCTGATGTTAAATACATGTTATTCTTCTTTTATTGTTATCTTTAAATAGGGTTACAAATATAAGACATTTTGTTATACAAACAATAGTTATTCACAATAAATCCACTTTTTTTGCTAAAAAATGAATTTATTTTAATTTCCCTAATGCATTTCTTAAATTAGTTATAACATCAACAACATCACTTACTTTACAAGTTCCAACCGACATACGATACCAAGGTGAATTATCGTCAGCTCCAAAGGCATAAAAAGGTACAACCGCTAGTTTAGCCTCATCCAAAATAAATTTTGTAATGTCTTTTGTAGTGGCCAAAACTTTTCCATCAGCTGTTTTCATACCATGTAAGTCAAACTTAATGGTTAAATAAATAGCAGCTTGTGGAGTAATAGCATCAACTTTAAATCCTTCCTTTTTTAAGTCCTGAAAACCTTTGTAGAATCCATCTAAACGAGTAATTACTTTTGTTTTTTGCTTTTCAATAAAAGCATCATACATTGACAAATTACTTAAATATTTAGCTGTAGCCATTTGTTCAGCTTTTGGAGCCCATGCACCAACGTGAGTTAAAATCGCTTTCATTTTATCAATAATTAGTTTCGGCCCCATGCTCCATCCTACTCTTACTCCAGTTGCAGCTAGTGATTTTGAAATACCATCAACAAAAACTGTATAGGCTTTCATTTCGGGACGCAATACAACTGGATTATAATGTTTACTATCACCAAACGTTAATGCCCAATATATTTGATCATACATTAAATACACAGGTTTTGCGTCTGGTCCACGACGTTTATTTTCTGCTAAAATCATATCACAAATCTCCTCTAAACCTTCTTTACTAAAAATAGTGCCAGTAGGATTTTGGGGTGAACATAATGCTACTAATGTTGCCTCTTGAATATGAGGTTTAATATCAGCAGCTGTTGGCATAAAGTTTTGCTCAGGAGTTGCTTCTATAACAACTGATTTAGCAAAATTTAAATACGAATAATGGTTATTATTCCAAGATGGTACTGCAAAAATTACTGTGTCATCAGCATCTACTAAGGCTTTAAAAATGCTGTAAATAACAGGACGAGCACCACCAGCAATTAAAATTTCATCATTTTTATAATCTAAATTTCCACGTTCTTTTAATAAATTAGAAACTGCATTACGCAATTCTAACATACCATCAGCAGCCGGATAATTGGTTTGATCATCATTATAAGCATCAACAATGTATTGTTTTAATTCGGTAGGAATTGGAAATTCTTTTGGATTAAAATCACCAATCGTCATATTATATATTTTTTCACCCTGCTTTATTTTTTCATTAACTTCTCCAGCTAATTTGATAATTTCTGAACCAATAATGTTTTCGGCAAGTTTAGATACTTTTGATTGTTTAGATTGTAGTGTAGTGCTCATGTGATTAATTTTTTTGAAAAATATATATAATACTTGTTTCTACAAAATAATGTTAGCAACAGTTTCTGATTATTTTCAATCATCAGCTATTTTCTATTAAATACACTATAATTCTAATGCTTATCCTTAATTTTACTAAAAAAATTAATTACAATGGATTTATTAGACATTACAAATAAAGTAGTTGAATTGGCAAAAGAAGTTGGAGAATTTATCAGAACTGAAAGAAAAACGTTTTCTTATTCTAAAGTTGAAATAAAAGGATTAAATGATTTAGTAAGTTATGTAGATAAAACATCCGAACAAAAATTAGTTGAGAAGCTTTCTGTCATATTTCCAGAGGCAGGATATATTGTTGAGGAAAATACAAAATCGGGGACTAAAGATTATAATTGGATTGTGGATCCATTGGATGGAACCACTAATTTTATTCATGGAATCCCCTGTTATGCAATTAGTATTGCACTAGAATTTAAAGGCGAAATAATTATTGGAGTTGTTTACGAGGTAGCTCAAAATGAATGTTTTTATGCCTATAAAAATGGTGGCGCATTTTTGAATGGAAGTAAAATATCTGTTTCTGAAAGAGCCAAATTATCTGATAGTTTAATCGCTACTGGATTTCCAATTTATAATTTTTCGAGGTTAGATGAGTACATAAAAACGTTAACCTATTTAATGAAAAACACTCATGGATTAAGAAGAATTGGAGCAGCTGCAGCTGATTTATGTTATTTAGCTTGTGGAAGAGTGGACGCATTTTTTGAATATAACTTAAATGCCTGGGATGTTGCTGCTGGTGCTTTAATTGTAAAGGAATCTGGTGGAACAGTTGGTGATTTTACGACATCAAATAATTGGTTATTTGGTAAAGAAATTATAGCTACAAATACTTTTCTCCAAAAGACAATGGAAGAAATAATACTTGAAAATTTTAAGTGAAAAATTAGAATTTAGAGCGTAAACGAGTTTTTCTTCTTTTTGGCGGGAAGAAACGGCCAACAGTTACTTGAACAGACATAAAGGCGTCTTTTTCTTTATCACCTCTTTGAGCACCAGTTCCATCACCATTAGGGGCCGTAGCATTAGGAATATCTCCCTTACTAGGATCTGAAAATGCAAGAGATTTAATTCCGTATGTATCTAATTGCAATGTTCTATTTGGATAATAGGTAGTACTAACATCATCAATATAATCAGTAAATGTCTTTCTGTAACTAGCCTCTATCCCAACACACCATAACTTATTCAAAATCATTCGATAAGCTATACCAACAGGAATACTAATTGAAATTCTGCTATATTTTTTAGGACCACCTGGAAGACCTTGCCCTTCAGTTCTAAGCGGATATAATTTTTCCCATCTTCCAGTGGATGGATTTTTACCTTTTGGATTAAAATAAAAACCACCTACTCCGGCAAAAACTATAAATTCGCTTGATTTACCTTTGTGGCGACGAGACAAGGTTTTCTTAATACCATATCTGTGTCCTACTCTACTTGTAAATAAAGAAAGCTCTGCTCTAACTGCTAATTCAAAAATGTTTGACTTAAAATTTAAATTACGGTTGTTTCTAAAAGGCTCTGTTGTAAGTTTATCGTCACCCGCAACTAGTAAGTAATTAATACTTGAATGCACATTAAAATTTTTTGAAAACTTATATCGATAGGCTAAGCTAAAAGCTGGACGAGTTAATATAAATTCGATATCAACTGGACTAAAATCAGTTCCTATTTTATTTAACCCACCTAAATCCCCTAGAAATCCAGAAGCACCACCCTGAAATACCAATTCTTTACGATATTTTTTCCAATCATTTGGACGTGTAAAATTCTGAGAATTACAAACATCAAAAAGATATATGAAAAAAATGAAGCAAAAAAATAATCGAGCCTGACTCATCAAATAATACGGTTTATTACAAAAATAATACAATTTTTCAAATCTATAAATAAAAAATCAAATACAGAATAAATAACTGCTTAATAAATTGTTAAAATTAGATGATATAATTGATAAGGATTAGAATTTAGATCTTAATTTCGTTCTACCACGTTTTGGTGCGAAAAATTTACCAACAGTAATTTGAACTGTCGCAAATGAATCTTTATTTTTATCTCCTCTTTGAGCACCAGAACCATCACCATTAGGCGAACTAGCACCAGGAATATCACCTTTACTAGGATCCGCCATTAAGACTGAAGTTGCGCCATAAGAATTGAACAATGCAGTTTTATCATAGTAATTTGTGCTCACATCATCAATGTAATCAGTAAATGTTTTTCTATAACAGAACTCTAAACCGATAGACCAGTCTTTATCAATTATGTAATGTAATGAAACGCCCATCGGTATTGAAACAGAAACTCTTTTGTATTGAGAAGGTCCATTGGGTAAGCCTTGGCCTTCTGTATGCAAATTATATAAGTTCTCCCATTTACCACTTGTTGGATTTTTTCCTTTTGGATTAAAATAAAATACGCCAACGCCAACAAATCCAATCACTTCAAAAGCTTTTCTTCTGTTGATTTTACCTAAAGACGAACGTTTTAATCTATAAACACCTGTACGTTTGAATGATGATATTCCAAACTCAAGTCTAGAAGCCAACTCAAAAACATTTGATTTAAAATTCAAATTTCTATTATTTCTGTATTTGTCAGTTGTTAGTTTATCGTCTCCCGCTAATAATAAATAGTTTAAACTAGAATGAACATTAATATTTTTATTAAACTTATATCTAAATCCAGCACTAACAGCCGGTCTTGTTAATGCGATTTCCAAATCTGCTGGACTAAAATCGGTACCGGTTCTATTTCTTCCACCTAAATCACCTAAAAATCCAGAACCTCCAATTTGAAGAGTTACTTCTTTTCTTAATTTCTTCCAAGCATTAGGGCGAGCAAAACCTTGACTATGAGCTAGATTAGCGAATAAAATGCTTAAAAATAGGAATATAATGTTTTTTGTTTTCAAAATAGAGCGACTAACTTAGTTATAATTGGGACTAAATTAAATAAAATAATTTAATTCTCCATAAAATTTAAATAAAGAATTAAAAATCAAATGTTAATTACCAAAGTCTTCGTTTGTATAATATAATTTGTAAAATTTCAAACCCTTATCTTCGTCATAACCTTTCTCCACGTAATCATGTCGTCCGTGCACATAGATATGGAAGTTTTTATCCAATTTAACGACACTTTTCATGAATTTTTGATTTTTTTTAACTGCTGTGGGCGAAATCTCAAAATCGTCAATAGCAGTTAAATCCATTTTATCATTATAAGTTTGACGATATTCTCTAAAAGCTTCTTTTAATTCAGGTTGTGGTAAAATTTCTTTCTCAAATTCATTAATATCGAATTTATCTTTTTCTTTAAAAAAGCTAGTGCTCTTATTCAACATCATCATTTGATCTTGCTTAGTCACATTGTTTCCTTCAGTTAAAACCTCTTCGCAAAATCCTTTACAAGTATCTATAAAATTAGAAGTGTGAAAGTAAGCGTTCTCTTTCATTTTAGTATTCAAAAAATCTTCAACCCAATAAAAAGCACAATCTGCTATTTTATTATTCGTATCCACAACGCTAACTTTATATCCTTTTTCAGATTCAGTATTAAATATAAGACACCCTTTATCTAATTTATTAATATTGATTCCATTATCACACTCAATATCAAAATTATCCATGTGCTGAAATACCTTTAAATAAGTGTCCTTATTTTCTGTTTTAAACAATCCAATGGCATCACAAATTACACCATCAATATTACAATCTCTAAAATAACAGGTATAAAACTCCCCTCCTTTTATTTTCGGGTGCATCGATTGAGTATATAGATGCTCTGCAATGTGCTTACTACTTTCAAGAAACTTACCTTGAGATGAAAATACATCAGTTACATAACTTTGAACATCATGGTAATGCATTTCATTTTTTGACTTGAATTGATAATATATATCTGTTTTAAAAGGCGACGTTAAATATCGCATCACCGTATCTTTTAAAAAATCGTCACTAATTTGTATTTGCTTATCACTAAGCGTTAATTCTTCTCCTAATCCTTTGTTTCCAACGTAATGTATCACAAAATGTGTTAATTCCGAACGTGTAAAATCTATCATGGCACAAAATCTGTTTTAAAAATGAATCGTAAATGTAACTTTTTACTAATGCCTTGAATTAACAAAGTTTAAACAAATAATTAATGTTACTAACGGACATAATCCGTTATAATCTTTATCATTACTCTCAAAATTTACCCTTAAATTTGCTTACTATGCGATATAAATTCTTAAAACCTGCACTACTAATAGTAGTAATAAGCCTTTGTTCTTTTACTCTTTTTCAGTTCGAAAAAAATCAAATACTACAGGATATGTTGATGTCTGTTTTGAATCAGGCACATTATAGTCCTTTAAAAGTAAATGATGAGTTTAGTGAAAAGGCTTATGATTTGTACTTGAAAAGAATTGATGTCAGTAAAAAATTCTTATTACAAAGTGATATAGAAGATTTTAGTAAATATAAAAAATCGATTGATGATGAAATTAATAATGGCACGTTTGATTTTTATAAATTAACATCTAACATTATAGCCAAACGAATTAAAGAAAAAGAAGATTGGGCAAAAGAAATTTTAGCGAAGCCTTTTGATTATAATGTAGACGAAGAATTTGAAACTGATGGCGAAAAGCAAAAATATGCAGCCAACGAAGAATTATTAAAAGTTGAATGGACAAAAATGCTGAAGTACCAAACACTTTCTCGTTTAGATGATATGCTGACAGGACAAGAGAAGGCGAAAGCAAAAAAAGACTCTGTTTTTGTTGAAAAAACCTTTGATAGTTTAGAGGTGGATGCTAGAAGAAAAACATTAAAAGCAAATATAGAATGGTTTAAGCGTTTAAATAAGATAACGACTAAAGATCGATTTTCAACGTATATTAATACTATTACTGGACTATATGATCCGCACACCGAATACTTTGCCCCGAAAGAAAAAAAGAAATTTGATCAAAGTATGAGTGGGCAGTTTGAAGGTATTGGCGCTCGATTACAATCAAAAGATGGAATTTTAAAAGTATCAGAAGTAATTGTTGGTTCTCCTTCTTTTAAACAAGGCGAATTAAAAGCTGGTGACGAAATTCATAAAGTAGCTCAAGGTGCTAATGAACCAAAAGACATTACATATATGGATATGGACGATGCCATCGATTTAATTAAAGGTAAAAAAGGAACTGAAGTAAGATTAACCGTAAAAAAACCAGATGGTTCATTTAAAGTTATCCCAATCATCAGAGATGTGATTGAAATGGATGAAACGTATGCTAAATCAGCTATTTTAGATAATAAAAAGAAAATTGGTTATATTTATTTACCAATGTTTTATGCCGATTTTACTCGTAATGGAGCCCACCGTTGTTCGGCTGATATGAAAAAGGAATTAGAGAAATTGAAAAATCAGGGAGTTGAAGGAATTATTGTTGACTTACGTGATAATGGTGGTGGTTCATTACAAGAAGTAGTTGAAATGGCGGGCTTATTTATTCCTCGTGGTCCAGTTGTTCAAGTGAAAGATAAAGCTGGAAAAGTATACGTTATGGAAGATAAAAACTCGGACGTTACTTGGGATGGCCCTTTAGCTATTATGGTGAATCATGGAAGTGCTTCTGCTTCTGAAATTTTAGCGGCTGCTATTCAAGATTACAAGCGTGGGGTGATTATCGGGACACAAAGTTTTGGGAAAGGAACCGTTCAATCATTTTATAATTTAGATCAATATTTATTGCCTCAATTTGACACCATTAAACCTTTGGGTGAAGTAAAAATTACCAACCAAAAGTTTTATAGAATTAATGGTGGTGCTACGCAATTAAAAGGAGTAATGCCTGATGTGGTTTTACCAGATCCTTATGCGTTTATTGAAGTAGGCGAAAAAGAATTAGATTATCCAATGCCTTGGGATGAAATCATGAAAGCTACTTATGATGAATATACAACTATTAATTACCAAAAGGTAAAAAAAGGAAATGCTGAACGACTAAAAACAAGTGCTGCTTTTAAATTAATAGAAACAGAATCCAAAGAATTAAAAGCTAAAAAGGATGATACTAAATACAATTTAAAATTAGAAAAGTACAGAGCTGAACAAAAACAGTTACGTGAGCAGTATAAAAAATACGATGAATTAAAAGTTGATATTAAAGGCTTTACAGCTGATTTACCAAATTATGATAAAGAAGTCTTAAAAAATGATTCTACAAAATTAAATAGGGAGATAAAGTGGACAAAAAACATTCAAAAAGATAATTACATATTTGAAGCAAGCAATATCATTAACGATATTAAGTAGTTAATATTATGATTACAATTATAGTAGCATCATTACAAAATAATGATGCTATTTTTTTGTAAATTCGTATTCAATTTTACATAGCATATGATAGTAGAACAATTATATACAAGTTGCCTTGCACAAGGCGCTTATTTTATTCAATCGGAAGGCGAAGCCGCTGTGATTGATCCTTTAAGAGAATATCAACCTTACTTAGATTTAGCAACAAAAAACAATGCTAAAATAAAATACATCTTCGAAACACATTTTCATGCCGATTTTGTTTCGGGACATTTAGATTTAGCAAAACAAACAGGTGCTGATATTATTTTTGGTCCAAATGCTCAAACTGATTTTAAAAGTATTATAGCAAAAGATAATCAAGAATTTAAAATAGGAAAATTAACCATTAAGGTTTTACACACTCCAGGTCATACATTAGAGTCAGCAACGTATTTATTACTAGATGAAAACCAAAAACAAATATGTATTTTCTCAGGTGATACATTATTTATTGGTGATGTTGGTCGACCAGATTTAGCAATTAAATCTGATTTAACACAAGAAGATTTAGCTGGAATGTTGTATGATTCGTTACACAATAAAATCATGACTTTGCAAGATGATGTAATAGTATATCCTGCACATGGTGCTGGTTCGGCCTGCGGTAAAAACATGAGTAAAGAAACATTTGATACTTTAGGAAATCAAAAGAAAACAAATTATGCTTTAGCTAATATTACTAAAGCAGAGTTTATTACAGAACTCACAACTGGTATTTTACCTGCTCCACAGTATTTTGCAAAAAATGCTCAATTAAATAAAACTGGTTATGATAATTATGATGATGTTTCATTAAAAGGAACTAAAGCATTGAGCATTAATGATGTAAAACATTTATTAGACACAACAAATGCTATTGTATTAGATGTTAGAAAACCACAAGACTTTGCAACAGAACATATTTCTAACTCAGTGTTTATTGGAATTGACGGACAGTTTGCACCTTGGGTTGGTGCTTTAATTACTGATATAAAACAAGCTATTATATTAGTTGCTCCCGAAGGAAGAGAAGAAGAAACTGTGAAACGATTGAGCAGAGTTGGCTATGATAATTGTATAGGATTTATTGATGGTGGTGTAAACGCATGGAAACAAGCTGGAGGAGAAACTTCTTCTATTTTGTCAATTACTGCCGATGAATTTTCAGGCAAATTATCCAACAATTCAATAGATGTTTTGGATGTGAGAAAACCTGGTGAATATGAATCAAGTCATTTATGCAGCGTAGATTCTCATCCATTAGATTTTATTACTGATTGGCAAGGTTCATTATCAAAAGACAAAGAATATCATGTACATTGCGCAGGAGGTTATCGAAGTATGATTGCAGCTTCGTTGCTAAAAAGAAAAGGCTATCATAAATTAATTGATGTGGCTGGAGGATTTGGCGCTATTCAAAAAACTAATGCTAAAATAGTGAGCACTGCTTGCGCCAAAAGCTAAATAATTAATTCGCCCTAAATATGTTACAAGGTACCAAGCTTTATTCTATTTTTAATAACAAATGTCCTAAATGCCATCAAGGTGATTTTTTTGTAACAAAAAGTGCGTACGAAAAGGACTTTATTAAAATGCATGACAAATGCGAACATTGTGGCGAAATATTTAATAAGGAAGTAGGTTTTTTTTATGGAGCTATGTACGTGAGTTATGGTGTAAATATTATGATTGGCATGGCCTTGTTTATATTAATGGTGTTAATTTTAGAACTAGAGCTGCTCATTTTTCTTTTTTCATTTTTAGGACTAGTAGTCGTTTTATTCCCATGGGTAATGCGAATTTCTCGACTAATTTACATAAATCTGTTTGTAAAATTTGATTCTTCAAAAAAGTAACTTATTTTTAGTATGTGAAAATTGTAAAAAACATTCCTTTAGGTTTTGCAAATGTTCAATTACTTTCAATTGGAATTATTAGGATTGAAATAATTGGCGAAAACATCATTGGTTGGGATGAGAGTTTAAAAATGAATATTGCTCAAGGCGAACTTTTAAACAATCAAAAACATTCGGGATTAGTAATTATCATTGCAGATAGCTCAGCACAATTTACAAAAGAAGCCCGAGAATTTTCGGCTAGTGAAGAAGGTTTAAGATTTTCGAAAGCTGAGGCTTTAATTGTAAAAAATTTAGCTCAAAATTTAATGGTAAGTTTTTACTTAAAAATTAATCAACCTAAGGTTCCAAGTAAAGCTTTTAAAACCGAAAAAGAGGCTATAAAATGGCTATTATCGTATAAATAAAAAATCCCTTACTCATTGAGCAAGGGATTTTTTATTAAGAATTATATATTAAAATTAAGCTAACTTAACGTTTACTGCATTTAATCCTTTTTTACCTTCTTGTACATCAAATACAACGTTATCGTTTTCGCGAATTTCTTCTTGTAAACCTGTTGCGTGAACAAAAATTTCTGTTCCATTATCTTCTTTGATGAATCCGAAACCTTTTGCTTCGTTGTAAAATTTTACTACTCCGTTTTTCATTGTTATATATTTTAATTGTTTGTTATTATTAATTAAGCTAACTTAACGTTAACTGCGTTTAATCCTTTTTTACCTTCTTGCACGTCAAATACAACGTTATCGTTTTCGCGAATTTCTTCTTGTAAACCTGTTGCATGAACAAAAATTTCTGGACCATTTTCTTCTTTAATAAATCCGAAACCTTTTGCTTCGTTGTAAAATTTTACTACTCCGTTTTTCATTGTTATATATTTTAATTGTTTTTCTAATTGATTAAGCTAACTTAACGTTAACTGCGTTTAATCCTTTTTTACCTTCTTGCACGTCAAATACAACGTTATCGTTTTCGCGAATTTCTTCTTGTAAACCTGTTGCATGAACAAAGATCTCTGGACCATTTTCTTCTTTAATAAATCCGAAACCTTTTGCTTCGTTGTAAAATTTTACTACTCCGTTTTTCATTTTTTTGTTTTTTGTGTTGTTATTATTTATTTTATTTATTGAGCCTTATCTTTGTTGATAATAGCTACAATGCTGTTTAAGAATATGGATGTTTTTTTATTACGTCAATATCTTTTTTAATTAATTTTTGTATTCCTTTAAAGTAAGGTAATTCTTCGTGACTGCATAATGAAATCGCTTCACCACTTTCACCAGCTCTACCTGTTCTACCGATTCTGTGAACATATGCTTCCGCTTGTTCAGGAATTTCGTAGTTAATCACATGTGTTAATTTATCTACATCAATACCTCTTGAGGCAATGTCAGTAGCTACTAATACATTTATAGTTCTGTCTTTAAATCCTTTCAAGGCTTTCTCTCTATTATTTTGAGATTTATTTCCGTGAATGGCTTCGGCTTTTATTTTAAAGGCATTTAATGCTTTTGCTACTTTATCAGCACCATGTTTAGTTCTAGTAAAAATTAACACGTGATTAATTTTTCTGTCTTCTAAAATAAATTTCAATAATGCTGGTTTCTTTGTTTTTTGAACAAAATAAACCGATTGTTTAACTAAAGTCGCCGTTGATGAAACTGGATTTACAGCCACACTAACTGGATTATTTAAAATCGTGTTAGCAAGCTTCATAATATTAGGTGCTGCAGTTGCTGAAAAAAACATCGTTTGTCTTTTTACCGGCAATTTTGCAATCACTTTTTTCATATCGTTAATAAAGCCCATATCTAACATACGATCAGCTTCATCTAACACAAAATATTCAATTGACCCTAATTTGATAATTCCTTGTTGCATTAAATCTAATAAGCGACCAGGTGTAGCAATTAAAATGTCAATTCCAGATTTAATAGCTACTACTTGATGAAACTGAGAAACTCCTCCAAAAACCACAGCATGTTTAAAACCTAAGTTCTCACCGTATTCTTTAAAGTTATCACTAATTTGAGTAGCAAGTTCACGAGTTGGAGCCAAAATCAATGCTTTTATTTCGCGGCGTTGATTTGGTTTTTTATTAGCATCCATCAATTGTAATATTGGTAATGCAAAGGCAGCGGTTTTTCCAGTGCCCGTTTGAGCACAACCAAAAATATCCTTTCCTAGTAAAATGTGGGGTATGCTTTGTTGTTGGATAGGAGACGGTTCTTTGTATCCTTTTTTATCAAGCGCGGTAAGCAGCGGTTTGATTAATTTTAATTCTGTAAATGTCATTAATTGTTTTATTATTAAATACTTTATTAAGAAAAATGTAAAAGTATTCGATTTGCAATTATCATTTACAAGCGGATTGAACTACAGTCTTCAAAAGAAGTACACAAATATAAACACTTTATTAACAATAACCTAATTAATTAAAAATTAATCCTTAAAAGGGAGTTTTTAACTGATAATTTAAATTTATTATGCTTTTATTAAAAAATAAACATAAAAATAACCACGTATCCTTTGGCGTGTGTATAAGAAAACAATAGTCATTTGTATTAATTTTCTTAAAATAATCTTAGTTCGTTTTTTAAGTATATTTATCACATGCAAAAAAGGCTTCCTTTTATTCTTCTTGTTTTATTTGCCACAATCATAACTTTATTGTTTTACCACCCTATTGTTTTTCATCCCAATGAATATATGTTTAACAATGAAGGCGATGGAATTAAAAACTATTTCACTTATTCGTACCATATAAAACACGATGTATCTTATATTAATTTTGGGGGAATGAATTACCCTTATGGCGAACATTTTTTATATACGGATTGTCACCCAATTATTTCAAACTCTATTAAGTTAATATCAAATGTTTTTCCTTCAATCACAGAGTATCCTATTGGTGTCTTAAATTTTTTAATGATTGCGTCTATCTTTTTAACCTTTATCATTTGTTATTTTGTTTTATTAGAATTCAACATCAATCAATGGTTAAGTATAGGCTTTAGTATTGGTATCACCCTTTTATCACCACAATTATTCAGGTTAGTTGGCCATTTAGCTCTTTCGTATAGCATTGCTATTCCTTTATCCTGGCTATTACTAATTAGATCTTTTAAAAAGAAAAGTAGTATCAAGTACACGATTTATTTGTTTTTAAATAATGTCTTTTGGCTATTTATACATTCTTATTTAGGCATCATCATCCTTTTCTTTTTATCAATGATGGTTTTCATACAGTATATTAAAGAACATCAAAAAAAACACTACTGGAAATATTATGTTGGATTAGTTTCAAGTATTGCCATACCCATTATCTTCTTTTATGCATTTGCTATTTTAACCGATACGCATACTAATCGAACAGATAACCCTTCAGGTTTTTTTCAATACAATGCTGAGTTAGATGATGTTTTTTTACCGCATCATCCACCCTTAAAACCTTTATTTGATAAATTAACTGGCAATATCATTGTTCAGCAATGGGAGGCTTGGAGTTATGTTGGCATTGTAGCCACTCTATTATTTTTGTACATCATCATTTTATTTATTACCCGATTAATTAAAAGAAAAACTTCGAATATTTTACAAAAGCTTTTAGGTTCCAGTATTTTAAACACTTCATTAATAGCATCGTTTATTGTATTATTATTTGCAATGGCTGTTCCATTTAAACAAATTGATGGGCTCATCGATTTTCTCCCATTTGTGAAACCATTCAGAGCAACTGGACGATTTGCTTGGCCCTTTTATTTTGTAGCGATTATTTTTACGGCTCATGCGTTGCAACAATTATATGAGATGGCTGCAAAAAAAGGGAAAGCTAATATAGCATTTACGCTTTGTGGTTTTGCTTGCATCATTACAATTTCTGAAGGATTGCCTTATCATACAGATATTTCAAAAGCGATTATTTCTTCAAAAAACGTATTTAAAAAGGAGTTTCTAACAGCTTCTTATGCTAATGCGCTTTCGAAAATTAAGAGTTCAAATTATCAAGCCATTATTACTTTACCATTTTATTATCAAGGTTCCGAATGTTTTTCGAGGCCAAGGATGTATAAAACGGTCACTTCTTCTTTTATCATGTCGTACCATACAGGTATTCCCATTGTATGTGCCAATTTAACCAGAACCTCGGTTGATGAGAGTAAAAAGATTGTGCAAATTGTATCTCCAGCTTTCTACACCAAACAAATACAGTATGACCTTAAAAGCACTAAACCATTTTTAGTTATTACTACTAATGATAGTTTAACAGCTTATGAAAAAGAGATTTTAAATAAATGTAAATTACTTTATAAAAGCGAAGAATTTTCTATTTACACATTGCTGCCAGAAGATTTGTTTCACAATAATTCAATAGAAGTTTTTGAAAAGTACCAACACGCAAAAACAAATTCATATTATAATCAAACCTTTCAGGTATCATCCGACTCAACGTTCTTATACTATAATGGATTTGAAAAATCTACTTCAAAACATATATTCAGAGGAAAAGGTGGTTTTCAATCTGTAAAAACAGGAAAAAACACGTTTGCTGAATTCACTCCAAATACATTTAAACAAGGTAAAACTTACCATGTGAGCTTATGGATGTATAACGGAATGAAAGACGCTTTAAATGATTGGTTTAGATTTATCATAGAAGAGCATAATGTAGAAAATGGCACCATTGAAACTACCACATACTTTCCCGAACAAAGTGAAACCATAAACGGTAACTGGTCGCTACTAGAAGGTACTTTTGAAGTTAAAAATCCAAAAAGTAAAGTTTACATTATTACCAAAGGAAAAGAAAATGCCACTCAAGAATTGTTTGCAGATGATTTATTAATCAAAGAAAATGGAGTTGATGTTTACGAATTGATTAACGACAACGAATTGTTTTACAACAATCATCAAGTTTTAATAAATCACTAAGAAGATACTTCCATCTTAATTTTACGATTCTTGATTTTTTCTTCCTTAATTAGCTGTAATGTTTTTCCTATTTTATTGGATTTCACAGCAGCGTAAGCCGAATGATCCAAAACTTCAATCTTTCCTAATTCATCTTTTTGTAGTTGTCCTTTTTGCAAAAGCATACCTACAATATCCATTTTATTAATCTTGTCTTTTTTACCAGCACCAATGTATAAGGTTTTCCATTCGCATGGTGCAGGCAATACTAATTTCTTTGGTAGTGATTCTTCTATAGGAGTAACGTCTAAAAATTTTGGCAAATGGTCGCCGATATCTAATAAAAAATAAGCTGTTCCTTGAGCACTCATACGAGCTGTTCTGCCATTACGATGAAGCATCGTATCTTCTGTAGTTGGTAATTGATAATGTATTACCGCTTCAATTTCTGGAATATCTAAACCACGTGCCGCTAAATCAGTCGTAATTAATAAATTAATACTGCCGTTTCGTAATTTAATTAATGTTTTTTCTCTATCAATTTGTTCAAGGCCACCATGGTAAAAACCATGATCTACTTTATATAATTCTAATTGCTCGGAGATACGATTTACAGCATCTCGATGATTACAAAACACAATCGTTGATTTGGCTTGAATTTTTCCTAATAATAACATCAAGGCTTCTAATTTATCATCACCCTCTACCCTCACCGATTTAATTACTAAGGCAGATTTTAATTCTTTGTGCGCAGTTGTATAATTTAATTCAATGCTATGTTTTAAACCTACAAATGCTGGAATATCATCTAAAGCAGTAGCAGATGTTAAAACACGTTTTTTTAAATGTTTGCATTGTTCAATAATAAATTCCATTTCATCTTTAAATCCAAACTCTAAAGATTTGTCAAACTCATCTAAGATTAATGTTTTAATATCATCTACAATTAAATTTTTACGACGCAAGTGATGTTCTATTCTTCCTGGTGTACCAACCAATACCGCTGGTGGATGTTGGAAGTTATTTTCTTCGATACGAACGGAGTGTCCTCCATAACAACAATTAATTTTAAAAGACGTGCTCATCTGTTTAAACACTTGTTCTATTTGTATGGCTAGTTCTCGCGAAGGAACAATGATTAATACTTGTACGCCTACCTTATCAGTTTCTAATAATTGAAGGATAGGTAATAAAAATCCTAAAGTTTTCCCTGAACCTGTAGGCGAAATCAACACCACATCATTTGGTTTTGGTATAGCTTCCAAAGTGGCTTTCTGCATTTCGTTAAGTTCTTTGATATTAAAATGCGAAAGTATAGATGTGTAGTTCATGAGATTTTTATAAGCTGCAAATATACGATAATAAAAGGTAATTGGGCGTGCCGGCGCAAAAGAGACAGCGCCGTCGGTCCGCCAGCTGGCGGATTCAATCTTTTACTTCTCACGCCTTGGCGTGATACGCAAAAGATTATTCAGGTTTTTTTATTGTTTATTAATGGCTTTCATGATAACGCTTCGCTAAGTTGAAGTGACAGCCCGGTTCCTGCTGTCTCTTTGCAGGAACGCACCCAAAAGACTAATACCTAAAAAACTCTCCGTATATTTACGTTTCAAAAAAACACAACATGCCCTTTTCAAAACTTGGTTTAACCGATGCTTTATTAAAATCATTAGCCGAACAAAAATACATACAACCCTACCCTATTCAGCAACAAGCTATTCCAGCCATATTGGAAGGAAAAGATATTTTAGGAATTGCTCAAACTGGCTCTGGTAAAACAGCTAGTTTTGTACTACCTATTTTACAGCAACTACAAGCTGGTTTCTCCACTAAAAACCGACATGTTAGAGCTTTAGTAGTGGTACCTACTCGAGAGTTAGCAATTCAAGTAAATGAAGTGTTTACAACATTAGGTGCTAATTTGCCAACGCCCATTAAAACAATGGCCGTGTATGGTGGAGTTTCTATCAACCCTCAAATGATTGGTTTGCAAGGTGTAGAAGTTTTGGTAGCAACACCTGGACGATTATTAGAATTGATTTCTACAAATGCGGTTTCATTATCTGCTATTAAAATATTAGTACTTGACGAAGCCGATAAAATGTTGAATCTCGGCTTTAAAGAAGAGATGACAAAGATTTTTAGCTTATTACCAAAAAATCGTCAAAACCTTTTATTTTCGGCTACTTTAAGTGATGACTTAAACAACATCAATCGTAATTTATTACGCGACCCTGTTATTGTAAAAGTGGAAGAAGAAATACAAAACTTAGATTTAATTAAACAGTTTGCGTATTTAATATCAGAAGAAAAAAAAGGGCCTTTATTACGTTACATTATTAAGCAGCAAAAAATAAAACAAGTATTGATATTTACCTCTTCGGTTCATCGCTCAGATGCAGTGGCATTAAAATTAAGTCAAAATGGAATTGATGCTTTTGCGATACATAGTAAAAAAAGTCAGGAAGCTAGAAACCAAGCTTTAGATTTTTTTAAGACAGGTAAAGTAAAAGTATTAGTAGCGACTGATTTAATGGCACGTGGTATTGATATTAAATTTTTACCTTATGTAATTAATTACGAACTGCCTCGTTCTCCTAAAGATTACATTCACCGTATTGGAAGAACTGGTAGGGCCGAATCTTCAGGAGAAGCCATCTCATTAATTAGTCCCGAAGAAGAGCATCATTTTAAAGTGATTCAAAAAAAGATGGGTAAACGCGCTACCATGATCGATGGAAACGCTATTAACTTAAAAGGCTATTAATTTTTGAATTTGTATGTCTGAAAATATTCATAGCGAAGAAAAGAAATTCTTAGATGGTCCTCGCTCCAGATGGAAAGAATTAAAATATGCTTTTAGTGTATTTCATCAACTCATTGTTGGACTAAGAAAATTACATTTTATTGGCCCTTGCGTAACTGTTTTTGGTTCTGCTAGATTTAAAGAAGATCATCCGTATTATAAATTAACACGAGAGGTTGCCTCAGAAATATCAAATTTAGGTTTTGCCATTATGACGGGTGGAGGCCCTGGAATTATGGAAGCTGCAAACAGAGGGGCTAAAGATGTGGGAGGATTATCTATTGGCTGCAATATAGTTTTACCAAAAGAGCAATTTCATAATGCCTATTTAGATAATTTTGTAACCTTAGATTATTTTTTTGTAAGAAAAGAATTACTAAGAAAATACTCCTTTGCCTTTATTGTGATGCCCGGAGGCTTTGGCACTTTAGATGAATTTTTTGAAGCCTTAACTTTAGTGCAAACGCACAAAACAGAAAAATTTCCTATTGTGATTATGGGTGTAGATTTTCATAAAAGTTTAATCGCCCATATTTTAAAAATGGCGCAAGAACAAACTATTAATCAGGAAGATTTAAAGTTAATTTTATTTACAGATTCGGTTGAAGAAGCAGTGAATCATATTCAAAAATTCTCAATCGACGCATTTAGCTTAAAATTGAAACGTGCTAAGAAAGCGATGTGGATTTTAGGAGAAAAGCAATTAGAGGCTTAATTAAATTAAGAATAAATGAAAAAAATTACTGAACTTAGAGAAAAGCGCTTTAGAACATCTTATGTTAAAGATGCTTTTGGAAATAGAAAGAAAGTAACTGAGGAGTTTATTGACCGTAGACCAGTTAAAACTATTGGTTCTGGCCCACGTTTCGGACATTTTTTTGTAGACTTAATCTGTTTTAGAATCTTGATTTGGAGTATTAATTTAGTATTAGTGTGGTTTATCAAAATAACAGAATCGGATATCACTTTAGGATTAGCCGTTGCTTTTATAACTCTATTAGTCTCTTTACTCCTATTCCCTTTTCTATATTTCGTATGTGAATACTTTTGGCAAAAAACACCTGGCAAATTTTTAACTAAAACTATTGTCATTGACGAGTATGGTAACAAGCCAGATGTTGGTTCATTATTATTGCGTTCGTTAGTAAGACTTGTTCCTTTTGAAGCATTTTCTTGTTTAGGTGACCCAAGCAGAGGTTGGCACGATAGATGGTCGAATACTTATGTGGTAAAAGATACCGAATTGGAAGAGATTAAAAAGTTATTAGAAGAACAATCCTAGTTAAAAACCAGTTCTAATACACTGGTTTTTGCAAGTGATAACTCGTTTTAGTATAACTTATAATATTTGGATACAAACTCAAGGTTCCCATCAACAATTTACATTTTTCGGCGTCACCGTCACACATTTCAATAGCTTTTGCCATTAAATCTCTGCTGGCTAATGAATCTTTAGCTGTTAAATCAAATAAATCGTTCATCATCATTTTATGATGCATTAAATATTGCAACAACCATACTTTACTGCTGTCGTTACTCATTAACTCATCCATCATTTGAGTACGATACTCTGGCGATGAAGCGATACTTTTAACAATAACAATGCGGTGTTCTTTATTAGCTAAAACTTGAACTGGTGTTTCGCTAAAACTACAGGCTACTCCAAAACCAATACAAGCAATAACTAATACTGATAATATGATGTTACTCTTCATGTTAATTTGGTTTTTTATTTTCTAACTCTTTGGCGCGTTTTTCATTTTCTTCCACTGCTTTTAAAGAAGCTTTACAAATGTCTTTTTGAATATCTTCTTTCTTCTCTTCTAATTGTTTGATGGCTTTCTCTTTGTCGTTTTCTGTTTTATCAACTTCATTATTTGCCTTACGTAAATCCTCTTTTTTATCTTCTGTTTTGTTTTGTGCTTTTCTTAAATCATCCGCTTTATCATCAGTTTTTATTTGTGACTCTCTTACTTTCTCTTCTTTTTTACCTGATTTATTTTGTGCTTTCGTAACAGCCTCTTTTTTATGTTCTACCTTTTTCTCAGCTTTTTTAATTTCTTTTGCGCGTTTCTCTGTTTTTCTTTCTTGCTTTTCTTTTGCCTTTAAAGAGTCTTTAGCCGTTTGAGTTGATAACGTATGAGATAAAGTGACTACAGTTAAAGCCGTAGTGAATGCTAATTGTTTTAATAGTTTCATAATATTTTTTTATCGCGATAATAGTTTCGCTTCGGAGCAAAGGTGAACCTTATTAAAACGAAAAGTATTACATCCTGTATATAATATGTTACATATATCACACACTGTGAATTGTACAACTATCAGGTTAACTTATGTAAACATAATCATTAAACAAAATCAATATTTGCATCCTAAAATCTACATTTTTTTATGTCTGTAAGCTATTACATGCTTCAATTGCATCCTTTTTTTTTGTTTTTTGTAACAACTATTATAGCTGGTTTAGTGGCAGCTTTATGCACGTATATATTCAGAAAACACATTCAACTAAAAGTACTCCGCTCACATAATGAAGTCACAGGCTTTTTATTTTTAGCTATCGCCAGTTTTTATGCGCTGCTACTCAGTTTTGTGATTTTTGTGGTGTGGGATCAATTTAATGAATCTCATAGTAATGCTAGTAAAGAAGGAAGTTCGGCATTAGGTTTATATCGTGATATTAAGTTTTATCCAGATACTATTGAATCTAAAAAATTAATGGCAGTTTACCTCGATTACGTTTATAACGTGCTTGATGAGGAATTTCCTAATATGAGTAAAATGCAATCTAGTATTAAAACTCAAGAGGCCTTTAACAATGTTTTTTACCACATAGAACGCTTAAACCCAAAGAACTCCTTCCAAACACAATTAGTGACAGAAATGTTTCGGCACTTAAACGAATTATCTTCCTACCGTGGTTTACGAAATTCATCTATAGAAACAGAAATTCCTTCGCCTATGTGGCTTCCAATTATAATTGGAGCATTTATTACCATCTTTTGTGCTATGTTACTTGATATAGAGCATGCTCGAATGCATATTACTATAAATACCTTATTAGGCATTTTTATAGGAATGTTTCTTTTTATCATTGTTTTGCTCGATCATCCATTTACAGGTAGTTTAAGTATCAAACCAAAATCTTATCAAAAAATATTTTCTATCGAACAACAAATTAATCAAACCAATATTCAAAACAACAAGTAATCATGAAAACAATAATCCTATTTTTAGCTTATATAACTTTTTCAATAACATTTGTATCCTGCGAATCTCACGAACAAAAAGCAGACGAAGCTTTTATCAGTTTTAGAGATAATAAAAACAAAACGATTGATAGTGTTATTGTATATCGTGACACCTCAATAACAGACATATCTAAAACAAACAAAATACCAGAAAAGATTGAAGAGCGTGTGAAATTTAAAAATGATATCCAAGAAAAAGTTAAACAAAATGGGATAATCATCAGAAAAATTAAAGCTTATCACGACTTAAATCCAAAATCTTTCCGTAAAATAACCAACCTTGAATTTACCAATACTCAATTACTAAAGAAAATAGCCGACTATCAAGAAGAAGCTAAAAAAAACTGGGAATTATTTGAAGATAAACTCATAAAAGAAACGAAGGATTTAGATTTAGAATTAAAAAAATACAAACAATAAATAATAGATTTTATAATAACATTAACGTTTTGGCAATAGGTGTAAATACATATCTTTGTAAGATAATTGTTATGATCGAAACCGAAGAAAAAGTTGAAGCTCAAATTGAGGTTAAAACCCTTGAAAGCGAAGAGCGACAAACCATTGTGCATTGCAGTTGTGATGGCGATGGAACAGATGCTTACCGTATTTGGCCAAGTACTTATTTGGTAGAACACGGTTCGGATAGACGCGCAAAATTAATCACAGCGTTTAATATTTCCTTTGCTCCACAATGGACCTTAAATGACGGACGCGGTTTTACATTAATTTTTGAAGGATTAAGTAAAGGCTGTAAGTCCTTTGATTTAATTGAAATGATACCTCAAGCGGGCGGTTTTGAAGTATTTAATATTCCCCGCAATAATATGGATGTGTATCAGGTAAGGTTTTAATAAATGACAAACATCATGATAGCCTCAGATTAAAATCACTAGGAATTCTTTGAGATTAGTTTATCTTTACGTTAATCAATTAAACTAAAAACCATGGCACATTTTGGAGATCACATTGTTTCTTTTTTTAAACAAGCGGCAGTAAAATTAGAAGAACTTCAAGTACAATCTGCTTTAGGCAAAGCTGATTTAGAAGATAAGTTTGAAGAGATTAAAAAAGAAACTCGCGATCAATACCATCAATTAAAAGCAGAAGTAAACTCCACCTTACAAAAGGATAGTGAACAATGGAATAAGGTAAAAGCTAAGTTTGAGCATTTAGAAGTACAATTGGCTCTTGGTAAAGCCGAAACAAAAGACCTAATTGAAGAACAAAAAAAGAATTTAAGCAAAGCCTTTCAGGAAGTGAAAGACTTAATTAAAAACGATTAGTACTTCTCTCTACTATTAGTTTAAGAATTCTTTTCTTCTAATTTACCATCGGAGTATTTAGCAAAACGTTTTTTGTCGCGTGCATGAACTTGGTCGTAACGTGGCCAAGGCCAACCACCAAATTGTGTTTTATGATAGTCTTCAAAAGCTTCGTTAATTTCTTGTTTCGTATTCATCACAAACGGACCATATTGCATCACTGGTTCGCCAATCGGTTTTCCTTGTAACATTAAAATACTCGTTTCTTCGCTAGCTTTAATTTCTACATCCACATCAACTTTTAATTCAATAGCATGATAATGTGTAATGGTAGTACCTGCAATGGTAATGTCTTTTCCTTCGTAAAAATAAATCGTACGGTTAACTCCTGTGGATGCTTTTGGAATGGTGAAGGTTGCTCCTGCTTCCATTTTCATATTCCAAACAGCTACTTCATGTGCGGCATCTGCTGCCCACGAATCAGGCGGCGGTGTTGGTGCTTGAGATTGATCTAAGTGGCCTGCAATGACTTCTACCACGGTTTTTTTACCAGCAGTATCGGTGTGAATGTGATTAGGAATAGATTCTTTCCAAAACATTTTAAAATGAGGTTCCACCATTTTATGCTTCTTTGGCAAATTCAACCAAATTTGAAATAGCTCCATGGTATTTTCTTTATCTGCATGCACTAATGGAAACATTTCGGAATGTTGCACTCCTTTACCTGCTGTCATCCACTGCACATCACCGTTTCCGTACCGTCCTGATGCTCCCATCGAATCAGCATGATCCACTATCCCTTTTCTTACCACGGTAATAGTTTCGAAACCACGGTGTGGGTGCCCCGGAAAACCGGGTACTAATTTACCATGATACATTCTAAACCCATCTTTAATAATAAAATCATCGCCCATGTGGCGCCCACTTAAGTATTTGGCTTCTGGTGCCATTTGCTCGTTTCCTTGCGGGAAATTGTCTTCGTGGTGTACACAAAATAAAAATGGGTCGGCTGTTTCCCATTGAAAACCAAGAGGTTTAGTAGATAAAATAGGGTTCATAGAAGTAGTATTAAATGCTTTTTTAAATGATTCGGAAAATGTGAGCGAAGGTGCTGCCATAGCCGTAGCTAAAGCAAACATCGAACGACTTAAAAAATTACGACGAGGTATTTCGTTACTCATGGTATTGTGTTTTGTAATAAAACAATGATGATTAATTTTAGTTTATCAAATTTAAGGAAAGAAAGGTGAAATAAAAAGTGCCCCCCGTCATTGCCTTTCCGTCATTGCGATCATGCCATAGCATGAGAAGCAATCTGCCCTCTCGTCATTGCGAGGAGTTTTGCGGAATGAGCAAAATGGAAAGAAGCAATCTCATCCCCAGTTAAACAACACGCGTGAGATTACTTCTCTCCTTCGTCGCTCGTAATGACGATACGGTTCGTCATTGCGATCACGCCATTGCGTGAGAAGCAATCTCATCCATAGAAAAAAAAGCGTTTGAAATTATTTCACTCCTTTGTCGCTCGTCATGACGATAAAAACAAAAAAGGTATAACATACGTTATACCTTTCCTTTCTTATTCTGTTGGATAACCTTTAGCCACCCAATCAGGTTTAATGCCATCTGGCAACTCTAATACCTTTGTGTTTTTAAAACCTTGAGCTACTAAATAATCATAAGCCGGTTTAATGTTTGGGCAACTCGCATACGAGCAGCAACCACAATACACTACAATGGGCTTTGTTTTACTTTCCATCGTTAAGTACGACGTAATTTTACTGCCAAACGTCACGTTTGTTGCTGCTCCAATAGCAATAGCTCCTTTAATGTTTTCCATAGGACCAACATTAAAAATCAAAGGCTTGTCTTTGGCGTTGGTTTTAATTTTGGTATTTAAATCAACGGTACTCATTAATTGTTCTTTTTTCCAAGTAGGCGCTTGAAAATAGGTACTTAAAAAACCAAATCCCGAGAATAATATAATTGCTATAATTTTCATAATAATGTGTTATTGATGAATCAAATTTATAGAAAAACAACTAACCATAGTTTTAAAAAATGCTAAAATTTCAAACCCTAAATGTTAAATCCCGTGCCTTTTCCAATAGGCTTTGCCGTAGCTACAAAAAATTTCTTCGTTTACTTTAATATGTCTAGTGGCAACTATACACACCTCATTGTTTTCATCTAAAGCAATTTTAGCCGAATTTTTAAAAGCCGTATCAGTGCTACCATTGGCATCGTTAGCATATTTTGCAAAACACGGTACGCGCATCGAATCAAGCATGGTGCCATTGGGCAAACTAATAAAATATTGATCAAGTCCTTTTTTAGCTCTTAGTTTAGCTTGTAAGGTCGTAAGCACTTCACCCTTAAATAACGAAATCACTTCATCTTTATAAATATCAATGGCAGTAAACAAGCCATTACCCGAATGGGGTATTTGCGATGTACTTATATATAAATAGTCGGTTTCGGGAGCTTCAATACTATTAGGATGGTACTTGGTGGTTTTCAAAAGCAATATTTTTGATGAAGGTAGGTTAAATAAAATGAATCAGCATTAGTTGACAGATAAGTTAATGATACCTTAAAGCAAAAAAAGCAACTCATGCTTCGGTAAAAACCATCCCTTTTTTTAATCATAACCTATAAGGAAATGTGAATGTTATAGTTTATATTTGTTTATACCAACAAAACTATGGTGAAACACATTATACTCATTACTCTTTGTATTCTTTTTTCGATTACGGCGCTAGCTCAAGGTCCTGATCAAACCGAAGAAAAAATAACCGACCTCTTGAGTATGGGTAATTATAAAGGGGCTATTCCTTTATACCAAAAATTACTAAAAAAATATCCTGACAATTATGAGTACAAATACCAATTAGGAAAATGTCTTTTAAAAACAAAAGCCGATCCAAAAGGTATCATTGATTTATTAGAGAGTTCTATTCCGCATTTAAAACTAGACGCCGAACCTCTTTATTACTTAGCACTAGCCTATCAACATGATTTACAATTTGATAAAGCGATTGATACCTATATCAAAGCAAGAATTGAAGCCAGTAAAAATTTAGCTCCTATGATTGAGCGACAAATTGAAACTTGCCTGCACGCCAAAGAGCTTATTAAATATCCTATTGATGTCACATTTACCAATTTAGGAAGCCCTATTAACTCGGAGTTTCCAGACTATTACCCTATTACGCCGGATGATGAATCGATGTTAATTTACACCTCTCGTCGTGCCGAAAAACCAACTAGCAGACCCGAAATGGATGGCTACTACCCTTCCGATATTTATACAGCTGCTCCAAAAGATGGCAAATGGATTGATCCTAAAAGTATTGGTAACAACATCAATACACGATTTGATGAACAAGCGGTTGGTATTAGTCCGGATGGAAAAAAACTAACGGTGTATATCGACCATATTGATAGCTTAGGGAATTTATATGTGACCGAACCCAACTTAAACGGAAACGGATACAAAAAAATTGTGCGCCTTGATGCTAAAATTAACGAAGGTTTTGAAACAACTGGCAGTATGAATGATGCCGGCGATGTATTTGTGTTTGCTAGTAAACGAAAAGAGGGTGCTGGCGAAAAAGACATATATGTAATTCGTAAATTAAGTAATGGTAAATGGGCTAAGCCACAAGATTTAGGTGAAAACATCAATACCATTTACAACGAAGATTTTCCGCACTTGAGTAAAGATGGCAACACCTTGTATTTTGCTAGCGAAGGTCATTCGAGCATGGGAGGTTACGATTTATTTAAATGCCAATGGAACGATGCACAAAAAGCGTGGAGCGATCCACAAAATTTAGGTTACCCTATTAACGATACTTATGATAACGAAAATATTGCCTTTGTTGGTGATGGTGCTTATGCCTACATATCGGCTATTAAAACAGGCGGCTTAGGAGATAGAGATATTTATAAAATAAAATTTAATGAGGTTGATACACGTTATTGCATTATCACAGGCTATGTAAAAACTTCCGACTCGAGTGACGTGCCCATTAAAATTTCGATTATGGCATCCAAACCCGAAAGTAAAGAAGTACTAAAATTTGTTCCAGTTCAAAAAACCGGAAAGTATGTAATGGCATTAACTCCAGGTAATTATACCTTAACAATTAAAGCAGAAGGTTACGAAGAAGTAGTAACTGATTTTATCATTTACGACCTTCCTTTTCAGCCCGAAAAGACGAAAGATTTTTTACTGAAGAAGAGACCTTAGTTTATTTAGGGCGTGCCGGCGCAATACTTCGACAAGCTCAGTATCCAATAACAGGTGCAGTTGGGCTATCACTGCAAGCTTCACGTCATTGCGAGGAGCTTTTTCGGCGACGAAGCTCCCGATAGTTATCGGGATTGCATACTGTGATACTCTACCCCGCGAGCACAAAACCCAAAGGGTTATCCCAAAGAAATGTTAGTTCACTCAACATTTTAAAATAATAAGTTAATTCGGTTAACATGTCTATAGCTTTGATTATTTTTTTAAGGTAGAAAAAACTGTTTGTATAAGATTACTTCACCTCCTATAGTCGTTTAGTAATGATGTAAAAAAAATCCCTCTACTGTTGTGGAGGGATTTTTTATGTTTTATTTTTCAATAACTATTTTTTTAGTTACCCTATTTTCCTTGGTATTAAATTGGGCGCTATAAATGCCAGCCTCAAGATGAGACAAATCGATACTAGATAGATAACCTTCGGTATTAAAAACTTGTTTACCAAATACGGTATAAACGTTGATGGAAATAATTTGCTCCTCACTTCCGTTACAATACATCTGGATCATTCCCTTTGATGGATTTGGATAAATGGTGACATCGAGATTGGTTGATTCAGTTCTACAATTTTCAATAGCAATACTATAAGAGAACTTAAAGCTACTATCAGTATCAGTTTGTTTTAATCGGTAATACGAAATGCCTTGATGCGATGTTAAATCTGTATAAGAATAATGAAGTGTAGAAGTTGAATTAACTGCGCTCTTGATTTGTTTTAAAATAGTCCATATCACCGCATCGGAGCTAAACTCTATCGAAAAAAAATGAGTATTCGTTTCGGAAGCCGTTGTCCAACTGATAGCTGTATGACTGTTTTCACAGGTTGCTTTAAAATCAACTAATTCTATGGGCAAAGGAATTCCTAAGCTTATATTAACCATGTTATGAAGCAAATTAATAGCCCCAGCAATAGATAGCGCTCTGCCAAATAGCGAGGCGCTCTCTAATAAACTAATGGCACCGTTGGCAATAATGGTTCCTCTAAAAACAGAATTATCACCTAAATCAACTGCTCAATTGATTTGCCAATAGACATTCTCTATACTGGCACCGTTTATCAAAACAATATGTGCAGATGCACCTGAAGAAAATGCCCCGTTAATTTTAAATATAAATACTGAATTTGAATTCCCTTGTCCATCTAATATTAAATCTCCATTTAATACGGATGCAGCGCCCAAGCAGTATATTTTAGGACAAAGCACTTGGTTATTTCCTAAAGTCGTACCAATAACCGAATCACAAATCAGGCTACTTAAATATCCATAAGCACTATTTACATCAATGGCTGCTTGCGCCGAAACTGGATCTGCCACATGAATTTGGCCAATTAATGTACCTTGTGGAAACGCATTAAATAATCCAACATGTGTTCCAACGTCACCAGTAACGATGGTAGCTCCTGTATTATTAAACGCGCCAACGGCCGTAAATAATGCGAAGGTTGAAGCAGTGCCTAAATTAGGAGCTTGAGCGAAATTGGATTGAGGTAAACATAACAACGTAAATGCTGTCATGAAACAAATGGCTTTATTTTGCATACAAATGGTATTTGTGTTCATTAATTTTCCTTCAACAAAGTTGATTCATCGCAAACGATAAAAGCTTACATAGTTTAGTAAAAGACTTCTATAATTCACAGGTTTTGTGCTCTTGAAAGATTTGACTAAAAAGAAATAATATGCTTGAGGGAGGGTAAATGTATTGTATACATTTGAGCCAGCATGTGCGGGGAAAAAAAAGTGAAAGCCCGATCCGCCAGCTGGCGGACACGCCCTATGCGCCGGAACGCCGAAGTGTATTCGCGTTAAGGATTGCAGTGGAAATCCTTTTTATGATCACGCTGCGGCGTGAGAATAAAAAGATTGAAACGGAAAGCCTGACCCGATCCGCCAGCTGGCGGAGTGGGTAACGCCCTCACCTAAATAAAAATGCTACAATCTATAGCAAACACCAACATCAACATCCACTATATTTGTAAACCATGTTTGCCATTATTGATATAGAAACCTGCGGAAGCAAATACGAATACAAAAGAGGACGTATTACCGAAATTTGCATTGCTTTGCATGATGGCTTACTGGTAACCGAAAAATGGACAAGCCTAATAAACCCTGAGTGTTACATCACACCTTATTTTATAAGTCTGTCGGGTATTACTAACGAGATGGTTGCTGATGCACCTAAGTTTCATGAAGTAGCGAAGAAAATTATTGACATGACCGAAGGGCGCATTTTTGTGGCGCACAATGTAGGTTTTGATTATGGCTTTATAAAAGATGAGTTTAATAGTTTGGGTTACAAATACCGAAGAGCCACCTTATGCACGGTGCGCTTAAGCCGTAAGTTAATGCCAGGTAAATTAAGTTACAGCTTAGGTAAATTATGCGAGAGTATTGGCATTGAAGTTGAGAACCGGCATAGAGCCGAAGGTGATGTGGATGCCACGGTGAAATTATTTGATAGATTGTTAGAGTTAAAAGCCCTGCACCCACAATACAAAAACAAAGGCGTGGAAGAATTAATGACACGCCGCATTGATAAAATAAAAGAATACATCCTCAACAAATTACCCGACGAGTGTGGCGTGTATTATTTTTTAAATAAGGAACAGGAAATCATTTACATCGGCAAAAGTAAAAATGTGTATCAACGAGCAGTGAGTCATTTTAATACCAAAGAACAAAAAGGTAAAAAAATGTTGAACGATTTATACAATGTTGATTTTGTGCCCACGGGTAGCGAACTGATTGCCTTATTGCTAGAAGCCGAAGAAATAAAAAAACACAAACCAACATACAATCGCCGCAGTAAGGCTTCGGAGTTTACGCATGCCATTGACGGATTTTATGACGAGAAAGGTATTTTAAATTTTAGGTTAAGTGCTTACGAGGAGTGTGAACAAGCTATTGTGGCCTTTAATAATTACGCTTCGGCTCGTGAGCGTTTAGAAAACTGGATTGACGAATATGATTTGTGTTTGAGGTATTGTGGTTTAACGGGTGAAGAATCTATTTGTTTTAACCACCAAATAAAAAAGTGCAAAGGCATTTGTGCGAATGAAGAAGAGATAGAGCAATACAACAAACGCGCCTCGCAAATTTTAACGCGCTATTTATTTCCGTATCCCAACTTTGCAATTATTGGTAAAGGTCGCAAAAACCATGAACGTTCCATTGTAATTATTGATAACGGGCGTTATTATGGCTTTGGTTACTTTGATGCTTTTGATCAAATTAATGACGCTGAAGAATTTAAAGGCTTTGTGAGTAACAAACACTATTATCCGGATACCAACTTAATTATTAAAGGTTGGATGAATAGAGAGGAACCGAAGATTAAGGTGTTGTGATTTATTTGGATAAGCTAGTGTTTTTATTTAAAATGCTACAAATTGTAGCTGAAACTAAATGATGTATGAATTAATTTTGTAATGAGTATTTTATCATATGCAATTGAATAATTTAAAACATCTAAGAAGCAATCGTAAACGTTTACGAAACAATTTAACGCCTGCCGAAGCAAGCCTTTGGAAACTGTTGCAAGGCAAACAACTTGGAGGTAATAAATTCAGACGGCAACATAGTGTAGGTAATTATATTTTGGATTTTTATTGCCCTGCCGAAAAATTAGCGATTGAATTAGATGGCGCCGGACATTATACAGAAGAAGGCTTAATAAAAGATGAAATAAGAACACAATTTTTGAATGCATTTGGGATTAAGGTTTTAAGATTTGAAAACAAATTAGTGTTTGAAAAAACAGAATTGGTATTGGAGGAAATAAGTAGGAGTTTTACTCCTCCCCGTCCTGCGGACACCCCTCCTCCCAAGGAGGGGAGCTAAAAACTGGGTGTGCTAAAAAAATAAATACAAAATATATATAAAAACTAAATACAATTCAGCATCTAGCTGATCTGTTCTGGCTGCTCCCCTTTTAAGGGGAGCTGTCCGCAGGACTGAGGGGTCTGCACCCCAACACAAACCCCACATAACTGAGGGGTCTGCACCCCAACACAAACCCCACACAAATGAGGAGTTAAAACACTTTTTTTAATTTAAACCCGCGTGAGGGATGCGAGTGGAAAGCCTTTTGTGAGGCACGAGCAAAAGCTTGTAGCGACAGCCCGGCCCGCAGGGACACGCCCAAATCACTAATACAGCTCACGTCCAAATACCCTAAATAATTATTACCTTTAGCCAATGCCCTTTGATTACAAAAATACCCCACTACCCGTAGCAGAAATTATACCTGAAGTTCAACAAAAACTAAAGGAGCACACAACGGTCATCATTGGTGCACCACCAGGTGCTGGTAAAAGTACCTTACTCCCACTCTGCTTATTTGAAGAAACGTTTTTAGAAGGTAAAAAAATCATTATGCTGGAGCCTCGTCGTTTAGCGGCTCGTAGCATTGCCATGCGCATGGCCGAATTGTTGAATGAAGAAGTTGGGCAAACCGTTGGTTACCGCATTCGTTTTGAAAACCGAGTGAGTGCGCAAACCAAAATTGAAGTGGTCACAGAGGGCATCCTCACGCGCATGCTGCAAAGCGATAATGCATTGGAGCAAGTGGGTTTAGTTATTTTTGATGAATTTCACGAACGTAATTTACAAGCCGATTTAGCTTTGGCTTTATGCCGAGAAGCACAACAGGTGTTGCGTCCCGATTTAAGAATCATGATTATGTCGGCCACGCTAAATATTCCACAGCTACAAAGTTTACTAAGTGCACCGGTGATTGAAAGTAAAGGACGACAATATCCCGTGGATGTGATTTATTCCAACGATGCCGATGAGTATTTGTTACCTGAGTTGGTAGCGCAAACCATTGCAAGAGCAGTAAAAGAACATGAAGGCGATGTATTAGCTTTTTTACCAGGAGAAGGAGAAATAAGAAAATGCGAAGAGATTTTAAAAAATCAATTATTAAACACGAATAGTGAACGTGTCACTTCGAGCGTAGTCGAGAAGCAACGTTCTGTATTCGCAATCCATCCTCTATATGGCATGTTACCGCACAACGAACAGTATGCGGCTATTATGCCCAACAAACAAGGCAAACGAAAAATAGTATTAGCCACTTCCATTGCAGAGACTTCTTTAACCATTGAGGGCATTAGCATTGTGGTTGATTCAGGCTTTGGTCGTCGTTCGCGTTTCGATCCAGCATCTGGCTTATCGCGTTTAGAAACCTTACGCATATCAAAAGATGCGGCAGATCAACGTGCAGGCCGCGCAGGGCGTTTAAGTGCAGGCATGTGTTACCGTATGTGGACTAAAGCCACTCATGAGCGTATGGCAAAGCATCGCATTCCCGAAATGATGGAAGCCGATTTATGTGCATTGGTTTTAGAACTCAGTAAATGGGGAACGGAAGACATCAATAACATGTGTTGGTTAACCTTGCCACCAAAAAATAATTTACAGCAAGCTTATGACACCTTACAACAAATTGGCGCTTTAGAACAAACTAAAATAACCGAGCATGGCAAACAAGTGCATCAACTGGCTTGTCACCCTCGTATTGCACACATGCTATTATTAGCCGAAACCACGGCAATGAAAGCCTTGGGATGCGACATTGCTGGTGTTTTAGAAGAACGCGATCCTTTACCAAAAGATAGTGGCATTGATTTAAACTTACGTATTGAGGCCTTACGCCGCGCTCGTAGTCATAATGCCTTTAACCATAAATTTAAACGCATCGAAAAAAATGCGGCGAGCTATCGCAAATTATTGAATTTAGAAATAGACAATAGCTATGTGGATGCCTATGAAACAGGCTTGCTACTAGCCTACGCCTACCCTGAGCGAATTGCTTCGGCTAAGCCCGGCAACAATGCACAATTTCAATTAGCCAATGGTAAAATAGCAGCTGCTGGACATAAAGATGATTTAGCTCACGAAGCTTGGTTAGCGGTTGCTAATATGGATTTGCGCGATGGCCTTGGGAAAATTTTTATGGCCGCACCGCTTAATCCAAAAGACCTCATACATCTAGTAAAAGAAAAACAAAACATTAGTTGGGATACACGCAAAGGCGGACTCATTGCTAGCACCGAATTAAAAATTGGAAGCATTGTTTTAAAATCGACTCCCATCAAAAATCCTGATTCGGATTTAGTCATAGAAGCTATTTGCAATGCCATTAAAACAGAAGGTGAAAGTTTATTAGATTTTACAGATGCATTTACGCAACTGCAGCATCGTATTGGCAGCATAGCACAGTGGAATACAACTGATGTTTGGCCACAAACAAACACAATCCATTTATTAGATAATGCAAAGCAATGGCTAGGACCCTATGTAAAAGATTGTCGTAAGGTTGAGGAATTAAAAAAAATAGATTTATTCGAATCCTTATTGCATTCGCTTAGTTGGGAGCAGCAACAATTACTCGAGCAATTAGCTCCAGCTAAATTAGAAGTACCTAGTGGTTCAAAAATTCGGATTGAATATTTTATGAATGGTGCGCAACCTGTGATAGCCGTTCGTTTGCAAGAAGTGTTTGGTATGGCTGATACACCAACCCTTAACAAGGGAACTATCAAAACTGTATTGCATTTATTATCTCCTGGTTATAAACCTGTTCAAGTCACAACAGACTTAAAAAGCTTTTGGAACAACACTTATCACGAAGTAAAAAAAGAATTACAACGTCGGTATCCAAAACATGCATGGCCAGATGATCCATGGAGTGCCACCGCAGTTGCTAAAGGTAGGAGTACTAAATTTTAAACTAGTGACGCTCTCTTTCTAAGGGTTTTGTAAACTGATTTTTATTGATGGTCATTTTAAATTCGTTGGAGTATAACGAGTCTATACCATTCAATAATTTTAAACGACAGTTTGTGTAAAAATCTCCACTGCATTTAATTCCTCTAGTAAAAACAAAGTGCTGTGGCTCTAGTTCTAAACTGAAATAACTATTACCACACCAACTATAGCTCCAATATTCTAATGGTTTCCAATTTCCTCGATCATCCTTTGCTTCTGTTACCATCACCAAACTTCCATCTTGTGTTTCAACAGTAGCAGTCTTATCCATCGACATATTAGCTAAATACACCGGAAAACTTTTCACATCCTGAATCAAGGTATCATCTTGTAAAATGGTTTTGTCTCCCCCTAAGTTTTGATGAAACAAATAGCTCGCCCAAATAGGGCGTTTAGTCATGGCAATTTCTTGAATCGTATCAACAACTAATTGCAAAGAAGCTGTTGAATAGCGATGTTCTTTTCCTTCTTTAAACTTATCATAAAACTCATGATACTTCAATTTTCCTTTATGTTCTTGGTCAGGATTAAATTCAGAACAAAATGCTTTCACGCATTCAATATCATACCAAGCATTCAACATATACTGAGGAGATAAACATAAAGTAGTTTTCTGACGTGATGTTTTTATAATGGGTAATTTAAATACCGAATCATCATCCTTCACAGTAAACGAGCTAACTAATAGTACTATCGTTCCTAAAAACAATACCATCAACACACTGATAACGGTATAGGTTGCTTGTGCTTTTTTCATAACTCAAAGATTAAAGGTTTATAATCAAAACTAATACTATTACAACTAAATTAAAGCGCAAATGCATCAATTGCAGGTTTAATTTAATAAGTGGTTACATTAACCTGTTAAGTGGTTAAAACATATAACACTTAATTCATGTATAGTAACGTGATGATTCGAAAAATAGTATCTATGAAATAATTCTAGGACTTCTTGTATATAAGACCACTTATTTCATAAACTCAACCACTTACCAAGTGGCGAGCTAAAAAGGCAACAGTAAACATTTTTTAACGTTCAAGGAATTAAATTCACCCTTTTAAATCTTTTTTTTATGAAAACTAAAACTCTGCTCGTAGCCTTAACTATCGTTATGATGGCTTGCCAAACAAAAAATGAAGAACTATCCGAAATCAAACTGAATGCTTCTTGTTTGGATTTATCATTCTCTGAACCAGCTGCCTGTGAGCCGTCACCGGCTGTTCATACCACCGTTAAATTTGTTCCACCAGTAATTAAAGATGATGTGATTGAACAAAATGCTCCCTCCTCCTCCACTAAAAGTACTTTAACAAAACATAAAAAAATCATTAAAGACGGAAACATCTCCATCAAAGTAAAAGATGTGGAACTTGCTAAAAAACGCATGGATGCTATCGTGAAAACATACGACGCTTATTACGAAAAAGAAAGTTTCGAAAACTATGAATACAAAACAGCCTATAGTTTAAAAGTAAGAGTGCCCTCTAAACAATTTGAATCTTTTTTACAAGCCAGCGAAAAAGGTGAAGGAGAAATCATTTCAAAAAACATCAATGCGCGTGATGTCACCGAAGAATATGTGGATGGGGAAATACGCTTAAATAGCAAAAAACTATTCAGAACCCGTTACAATCAGTTGCTTGAAAAAGCGGGCAAAGTAGATGACATATTAGCCATCGAAGAAAACATCCGAACCCTTCAAGAAGAAATTGAAAGCCAAGAAGGACAACTTAAATTTTTAGATGATCAAGTAAGCTACAGTACTTTAGAAATCATATTGTTTACCGAAAAAGTCCTTCCTAAAACAACTGCAAGCGAAGAGACATTTTTTCAACGCCTAAAAACAAGTGTAGCTAACGGTTGGAATATGTTAGTGAACTGTGTGTTATGGTGCATCATGCAATGGCCTTGGTTAATTGTTGGTATGGCACTTATCGTGATGATTAAACTATATTTAAGAAGACGTAGGAAATAGGACTCCTATACTATAAACTACTATTTATGTACAATCGTAAAATCAAAAGCCTCTACTTTATAGAGGCTTTTGATTTTATCTGAGGAACCGGATGGATTAGCTGACGCTAATCTCTCCTTTCCAGTATTAACAAGAAAAATAAAATTTATAATTTTAGTTTTTCTTAATTAGATGTATTTCATCTAAATGTCTAAACTTTTTACAATGATATCATTTGTGTTTGTTAAAAACACCATCATATGTTTTGTTACCTCTGTGTGAGGGTGCTGTTTTAAATAAGCTAATACAACCGCTCTATCCTCCTCGATGTTCTTGTAATAACCAGCAAATTTCGGCGTATTTAATTGAATGGAATACCTAAGATAACGCATCTCGGCGTTATCAAAATTTTCACTGATCAAATCCTCAATAATCGCTTTACCGGCATTAAAAATTTTTAATATTTTAAACGGATTAATAATGTACTTGCTTGAAACCATAATTCCTGCTGCGTAATATGCTTTTAAAATGGGTTCAATTTCATTTTGAGTTAAATCAGTTAATTTCTTGCAATCAATTTCATTTATATGCGCAGTATTAAATAATTCACGCGCTTTAATTATTTTTGTTTCCATTGTTTACTTTCCTTTATTTAAGCTATCTAATTTACTTTGAGTCTTATTCAGTTGGTTTTGGATGTCATTTAACTGATTTTCTTTTTCCTTTTTATCTAAAATTTCTTCTATTTCTGTTCTGGTATCCGGCACATAAAAATCTTTCTTTACCTTATCGGAACAACCTTTTAAAGATATAAAAATACCAAAGATAAAAACTAATAGTATAATACCACTCGACTTCATCGTTTCCTTTTTTTTAAGAAGACTACTTATTATAAAAATGATAAAACTTATTGTGGCTAAAAGAAGGAAGATCCAAAATAGAACAAAGTAATTTATTTGAATTAATAGTAATACCATATTCCTTTATTGATGTTTTTTATAAATTAAACCGATTTGCACTATTGATTTCGCGTAACCAACCTCCGCATAGGCTCCAAAATACTTGCTAAAATATAATCTCCCGCCAACTGTGGCTTCTATAGAAAAAGTATTATCCATTATTTGTTTAGAAAATTCATTGTCATGCGGATTATTACATTGCCTATTAATTTGATAATAATTTCTTCCTACACCTAATCCTGCATAAAGATCAAGTTTATCAAAATCATTTTTTTCATTAAAATGAATATTACCTCTCAACAGGGTGGCAACTGAACTAACATTGGCAGAATAATTATATGATTGTTGAAATTCTTCTTGCATCCAACTACTTTTAAATGAAGTCGCGTTAATGTTAAACAATACATCAAATCTTTCGCCTAAGCCAAGGCCAATTTTAAAGTGCACTGGCCCGACGGAGGACGAAGAGAAATTTGTTTTATTGCCCCCAGATTTATAAATAAATGTATTAATGTTTGGTGCCCCATAGCCAACCGAAAGGAAAAACGTTCCAAACTCACAATTTTCAGAACTTTGTGCATATGATTTTTGAAAAGTACAAATCAGAATCAGGGTATAGATTAGTAAACGCATAAACTATGAATATTTTTTTCTAAATCATTTTTCTATATCCAATGACTAACACTGCTAAATACAAAACATTTACTAGCCCAACGGTAAAGTACATCCAAAATGTATATCTAGAAATATCGTGCGTAGGATCTACTTTTTCTAATATAACAGCTCCATTGTAGCTCATCCCTTTGGATTTTATTTCGGCTTCCTCAAAACTCACCCAAGGTAAATTAGGTTTTGAAATTTTAAAGTAATCGTAATCCGAATACTTTAGCTCCTCTTTAAAGTTTTTTTCTACATCTGATTGTCTTTTCCATCCATAATTCTCAACAATATATATCCATGGTAAAACAGATAAATTTTCCTTAGTTTTTAATGGAACCAAAAATTCACCCTCATAGTTTTTATTGTCATCAAGGTTATATCTAATGTTACTAATGGTATGTTGGTATAAAACAGAATCATAATAAATCTTTGCATAGTCATACTCACTATCACTTAGTGTTATTTGTTCGAAAGGCACTTCTTTTAATGTCAGTTTAAAAAAGTGATTACGTTGTATCATTAACAAGGTTATAACATAAAGAACTCCAATGATAACTATTGTTCCATATAGCGTCACAAAAAATTCACTACCGGTTAGAAGTGGCTTTTTATATAGCAAAAAAAGAAGTGCAAATACGCAAAGTATTGCTGTAGGAAATGAGATCCATCCTCCGATTAAATTTTTAGCAAACAAGTAACTTAGGAAGATGTTAATGCTATTTACAAGGATAATTCCTAATACGAGGTATACGAATGGCTTAATTGTTCTCATTTTGATTGGTTAAGTTTAATTCCTCATTAAGAGATACCAAAAATGGCAAAAGTAATTTGCAAGAATGATAAACAGACTCTGAATCTAATTTATCAAAAATAATAGCTTCAACTCCTGACTGCGTGAGGTTGATATTTAAGCTTGATTTTGAAAGTGTTTTCTTAATGATAAAAAGATCTTCTCTTAATTTGCCTGACAAAGCAATTGCAGTAGGTACAATTATTTTTTGGACAAAAAGCGCCTCATCGTAGTTTTGATTAGGTCCGATATATTCATTGGCCTTTATTTTAATTTCAGATAGCGAAGTAACTTGTTTTTCTGGGTTGTTTAGAATCAATTTCGTTGTATAAAGCAATTGGTTAGAGGTTATAATTTTTTTCCAATCACTTAATATAACCAACTCATACTTCCCAATAAATCCATTTAAATATTTCTTATCTGGATAAGCTAGGTTATAGGTTTCATTATTTTCATTTAATGTAAATTCTGTTTTTAATAAATCAAAAAACGGCTGTTGTTGTTTTGAATTTCTTTTATTCATAAATTTTAAAACTGTTGAAACAATAAAAAAAAGTACAACAAAAAATACAACAACAATACCTACAATTTTAAATATCAAATCTAATTCCATAAATCTTTGTGGTTAGAATTCAATTTATCTATTTCCCTATTTAATATTGCAACACACATTAATTCATTGTTATAAGTGCTTCCACAGGTGGAGCTATCTTTTACATTTTTTATGGCTATTTGTATCGCTGCTTCTGTAAATTCAAACTCTTCGAATAGCTTTTTTAAGCCATTCGGATTTCCACCCATCCAAGTATATTCCTCGGTGAGCTTTTCAATTTCATTTATCGATGGTTGTTTTCTCATATTTTTTTAATCCCATTAATTGTTTCTTTATAACAATAACGGTCCCAAGATATAGTATTTGTGGTAAAAATAAGGATTCATATTACGGCAATCGTTAACTAATGCACTCCTGAACTCTTTTCTTCATGAATCCTAAGATCTACCAAAAGCTTTTTATTATCTAAAATCCAACTCTCTATTATATTTATACTTCCCTTGTTCCAATTTCATATACCTTAAAGCTGAATTATTTATTAATTTCCAGCCAATAGAAGTCTTTTTTGCTGCTTTTGTATTTGGCATCCACTCTATTTTATGTCCATTGGATTCTAATTTTGACTTTGGAATAAACCCTTTTTGTAAAGCATTATAAGTAGAGGAAATCAATGAAGAGAGATACTCTTTCGAGATGTAATTTTTAAATAGCTGTTCCAACTCAGTTTCTTTTTCATTACCTTTTATCTTATTAAATTGATTAGCAAATTCTGATAAAAATTCTTTCATTTTTTCACCTTGAAATGTGTTGGTTGTAATAATTTTTTTTCTTCCAAGCACTGCATCAGTTCCAATCCAGCTTAGCCCAGCGAATAGTGTGTCATAGGCTTTTCTGCCACCAAGATCTTCGTTGAAGATTTTTACTTCTTCTCCGCTATTATAAAAGTAACATTTTTGAATTTTGGGTTCGCCATTTTCTATTCTAATAGTTACCTCTGATGATATATTTTTTAAGTGAAAAACTTCAAAAATATATCCAGTATCGGGAGAAAATTTTGCGCATGTAGCATCCCATAAAAAACCATACCGTTGTTCAGTAGCATTTATCATTTCTGTTTTCACTCCAATTCCATTTCCTACCATTTTTTCATCAGCATAGGTAATTTTACCGAGACTAATTATATCATTGAAATATCCTTCGTAAGGATCGGATAGAAAATTAGCTTTTACAGTCCCATTAGATAAACCGCTTATGATCATTTTCTTTACTGCTTCAGGCTCTAAGATGTATTTTTGATTGGCAGGCAAAAAGTCAGTTACGTTTTTATGGTAAACTTTCCAGGTATTATTAAATTTTGCATTGTAACTACCCCAATCATCAGCTGCAACATCGTTTCTAGTAAAAACTATAAATCCCTCCATTTTATAAATTACCCCTTTCGCATTTTTTTTAGTGGAGGCTTCTAAGTAAAACTCTGCTCTGTCAGCTTCTACTAATGCTCTGGTAATTGGTCCAGCTGCATCACTATAAAATTTTCGAATCGGATACGTTTTAATAGTTACATCCTTATCTGTAAAACCTAAGTCTTTTAATTGTTTTAAATAAAAATCGGCTTTTTTAAGTTCCAATATCCCATTTGCAGTTGTGGGATCAGAAATTTTAAATTGAACTTGAGCTTTGGCAGTTATAAATAGAACTGACCAAATGATTATTTGTATTGACTTTTTCATATTCTTTAAGTTTATTTACATTGATAGTTTTTTAATTCTTCCGTAAATTTTTCTGAATTTTCTGAGAGCTCTTTATGTGTGTCAAGCATTCTTTCCACAGCGTGTATATCTTCTCTTAAAGAAGCATTAGTACTATCGGTTTTCAGCTGTTCATATTTTGCTAACAGTTCACATTTTTCTTTTTTTGCTAATTCTAATTGATTATTGTAGGTACCGTTACAGCCAACTATTGCTAACGACCCAATTGCACATATTATAACCTTCTTCATGTTTATTTTATTTATGTGTCAAAATTATTTTTTTATATCTTTACCTACAATCACCCCTTGGGGTGAAAACAAAAAAATGAGTAAAAATCAGGAAGACTTCATTTCTTATGTAAAAACTGCCAAATCACTAATGGCAGTGGTATCTTTGCCTAATTATGAAGACTATTTTGCTAAAATAGATTCCTTTAACCCATCACTTGGTTATTTAGATCAGGTGCTTTTTGTTATCGATTTTAGAATAGCTCAGTTTGTTTATTTAAGTCCAAATGTTTTTGACATTGAAGGATATTCATACAAGGAGTTAATAGAAATGGGACCCATAAAATACATGGAATTAATACATCCTATTGAATCTGATTTGATAGTTAACAAGTTATTTCCGGAAGGCTCTGCATTTGTAAAAACGATTAAAGATTTCGATCAATCAAAACTAAAGATCTCCTATAATTTCCGGCTTAAACAAAAAGACGGAAGTTATAAAACCTTACTACAACAATTTTCACATTTATTATACGATGAGGATATCAATCCAATTGTTATTATGGGTACTATCTCAGATATTTCAGATATTCACACGAAGCCGGAAATGTTTTGCCGAATGCATTACCAAAATGCTAAAGGTAAATGGGAGAAAATATTTGAACGATTTTATTCATTAGAACAAGGTTTGGAAGATTATAATTTAACTCAAAAAGAAATTGAGATTATAAAGTTCGTATACAAAGGCTTATCTTCAAAAGAAATTGCCAATCTTACTCAACGAAGCGAAGAAACCATAAAATCGCAACGTAAAAGTATTTTAGCAAAAACAAAATGTCAAACAATGACTGATGTGATTGTTTTGGCTAGTAAAAACGGGTGGGTTTAGTTCTTAATGAAAAAGAATTATACTCCGTTAAACATTTTTTTTGAATATGGAGGAATTAGCTAACACGGATCTCTCCTTTCCCATCGTCAATATCAAATGAATTCTGCTAAATGCAGAATATTTTTTATTTTACTACGAATCTTACAAAGCAAGCTTTCTCATCTTCTCTGTAAAACAAAAAAGTCCAGCCAAAGGCTGAACTTCATTTGATGCATTATGTGGAGCCGGAGGGATTAGCTGCCGCTGATTCCTCCTATCCTGAAGGCAAAATGTAAAAGTTCGATACTATGTATCGACTTTTTGTTTTTACGCTTCACTTATGAAAGTGTACTTTCAACGCTTACGCAAAAACAAAAAGGTCCCACCTTCGGTGAGACCTTTTACATTTATTAGTGGAGCCGGAGGGATTCGAACCCTCGTCCAAACAAGGAATTAATAAGCTTTCTACAAAGTTTAGAACAAACTTGGTTTTCGATTTAAGTCAGGCGTTTATTCATACCAAACTTAAACTTAGATGCTAATATTGTTTTAGATAACATCATCACTAAAACAAGTTGCTAATTTATGATGCAAATACCTCGTCGCTAAGCAACGATGCTACGAGATTTGCAAAGGTTGGTTAGTCTTGGACTAAGCAGCCATAGCGTAAGAATTCTCTTCGCCGAATAAAAGTTTGAGAGTTGAGTTTAAGGTGCCATATCCACAACGCACCACCTGCTTACCTACCAATCGCGCTCGCTGTCAAAACCGGTCGGCCCCATAATGTTAAAGAACTGAGGCATAAAGATACAACATTTTCATCCTCAAATTGAGTTTTTAATTATATTTAAGAAAAAATTGCCATGCGTAAAATATTCTTATCTCTATTAGTTTGTGCTTCTGTTTTTTCTTTTGCGCAAACCGTTAAATCAAAAATCTTAAAATTAAAATATACTACTCCCGAAGGCTGGACTGCTAGCGAGTTTGGTGGACTCAAAAATTGGGACGAAAGCGGCAATGCGATGTGTCGCTGCTCGGGCATTGCTTTTAGTAAACCTCACAAAAACGGAAAATTTAATGTGGTGGTTTACGCTGTTCCAGCAGGTGGATTAGATTCGGCTAAACGCGAGTTTGTAGGAAATTTACGTTTTGTGAATGTAGAGAAAGTAGAAAAAACAACTAACAAAGGATTTTCATTTGAAAAACGTCGTTCGAACTTTGTTGATGTAAAAACAAAAACCAATTCTTACAATTGTATCCGTTACATTTCAAAACCAACCGAAGGACATTTTTATATGATTTACGTTTGGCAAGAAAACATGGATTTACTAAACTCCACGTCCGAAAGAGAATTAACCGAAATGGTTAACGGGATTGAACCACTTTAAATTTTAGTAAACAAATAGGTATCCATATCCACAAAATCAGTGACTTTAATTTCAATGGTTTTGTCGGTTACTTTAATTTCTTTCACGCCCAATGACGAAGCATCATTATACTCAATCATCAGGGTATCTTTATTTTTGAATTGAATTTTACCTTTGTATTGAGGGTGAAACTCAAAGCTCACTTCACCATAACCCTCTTTAGCTTCAATAAAAATTTTACCGTACACTTTATTGGTATAAGTACCCACCAATTTTTTGTAGGCGTCCGCTGGTGCTTTATAAGCAGCCACTTCCTTTTTTAAATCGTTAATTTCTTTTTCCTCTTCGTCATAACCCGTTTTAAAGCCGTTATAATAAAACGCACTCGTATTAACATAAGGCTGATTGGTTAAATCATTCATGATTTGAGAATCAATGGCTTCAAATAAATATTGAGCATCACTGTTCGTTAAAATCACATAACCAAACTTATCTTCGGGCACCAATACTGTTTTACTTAAAAATCCATTTGCTCCACCATCATGGGTTACTACTTTTTTACCATGTCTATCTTTTAAAAACCATCCCAAACCGTAAGTATTAAAATTATTGCCCTTCCCTCTTCCCATATCCACAATGGTATTTGAACCTCTAGTTTGTTGAATAACTTGTGCTGGTATAATTTGCTTACCATTATATTTCCCATTATCTAATTGCATCATTACCCATTTACTCAAATCATTTACATTAGACGTCATAGAACCTGCCGCTCCGATATTATCAACTTTTGAAGGAGTAATTTCAAATAAATTACCATGTAATAATGTATATGCTTTGGAGGCGTTGGGAGATTTGATAAAATTATCATAAGTAGTCCCAGTTCTTGTCATTCCTAAAGGAATAAAAAAGTGATGCTTTAAATAATCATCCCATGTTGTATCAGACACCGCTAAAATAACTTCTCCAGCGGTTACAAAACCCATATTGCAGTAGCCATACTTTTCTCTGAAGCCAAATTTAGGAGTGACATTCGCCATGTTTTCTACTAATTCTTTTCTACTTTTTGTACTCGCCCAATTCAATAAATCAGTTTGAAAGGTTTCGTAACCAATACGGTGAGATAACACATCACGTATAGTAACATGATTGGTTAAATAATCATCTTGCATTTTAAAATAGGGTAAATGTTTTTTTACCAAATCATCTAAATTTAATTTACCATAGTGTTGCAATAGCGCTACCGATGTGCCAGTAAATGCTTTACTATTTGAGGCAATTTGAAATTCGGTATTTTCGGTAACAGGTGTTTTGGCAGTAACATCGGCGTATCCATAACCTTTCATAAAAACCACTTTACCGTCTTTCACAATTGCAATGGCTAATCCAGGTAAATTCCAGCGAGTCATTTCGCGCTTGATATAAACATCTAAACTATCTTTTATGAAATTACCTTGAGAAAAAGATAATTGAAAGGAGATGCAAATGATGAATAAGGTCAATAAGAATTTCATACGGTTTGTTTTTTGTCATCCAAATGTAAAAAATGAATTTGATTTAATCTGATAAATATATAGAAAAGATATAGGCGTTCCAGCCAGCTATATTATCTGGATTTTCTTTTCAATAGGAAGTTTTATTTCTATCTTTTTAAACAGCGTGAGGGATGCAAATTCACTTTTAAATACGAAGTTTTACTTTCAGCTTCTGCGATAAAATTGCGTTAAGGATTGTAGCGAAAATCCTTTTTTATTCTCATGCCACGGCGTGAGAATAAAAAAGATTGAAGCGTAAAGCCTGACCCGACCAACGGAAGGGTAACGCCCAAAAGTTTGAAAAAACAAAGCATTACCAAATTATAAAATACCGTACTATTACTTAACTACCACAACTGGTTTTGTAGCTGAACCTGCGTTTGACGATAAAGTTACATAATACACACCTGATTTGTAATTGGCTAAACTGATGGTGTGATTGAATGATTCATTTAACACAACAGTTTCTTGATACAATAATCTACCTGAAATATCTTTAATTTCGATTAAGGATTTATCTGGCATTTTAGTATAACCCATTAATTGTATCACATCATTAGCTGGATTTGGTACCACCGAAAAATAATGATCTTTATCTAATAACTGTGATAATCCTGTTACTGTAATACAATTATTAGATAATACTTTATTGATAGATTCATATTCTTTATTAACGATTTCAATCACGCTATTAATGCACACATTGCTGGTAGCATTCGTATAATAAATACGACATAATGGTTGTGCATTTACATTTTTAGCAATGGTTGAATCTTTATAAGATAAGCAAATCACTTTATTACCACCAATTAAAAAATCAGGAGTTTCGGGATAATTAATAGCTGGTACCAAACTTACCACATTTAAAATAGTTGCTCCACTAATATTAAATTCATAACCAAGAATACGAGACGTAGGATTTTGAATATAGACGTCAAAATAATTTTGACTCAGATTAACACTGCCAATGCTAATAGTAGCCGTTTGGTTTGGATTGACATTTCCTCGAGGAAACAAACAGTTGGTATTAATATTTGAACCATGATTAACGCAGTTAGTTAATAAAGCAGCGTCCCAAACGGTAATACTGCCAGTATTATTTAAATCGTTACAACTTGTTGGTGTAATTGAATTACTTAGTATTTGAGAGACATATAATTGTCCATCGACCAGTTGCTGAGTTCCATTATTATTTAAATCACCCATTTTAGCGGTTCCATTACAGTTACCATTACAATCCATCACCGCATTACCAAATTGAGTTCCTGCGCAATCAGAATAAGACGGACAAGACGTTAACAACGTAAAACCTAATTGGCCAGCGCTATTTTTAGTGATTTTAATACATGCTTGTGCCCAGTTATTGGTATATGATTTTTCGAAATGACCTAATGCATCAGCCGATTGATCCCAGTTAACTTTAGCTGCCATCACATAATTACCAGTATCCACATCTGTAATATCAATCCATTGGCAATCTAATCCAGCGCTATAAATATCTCCACATTGTTTGGAAATACCCATATTACTGCAAGAATATTTAGCCATTCCTCCATCTGGGCAACCATCAAAATCTAATACACAAAAACCATTTTTAAAACCAATCGGAATCATCTGTCCGTTGTTTTTATACAAGCGGTATTCGGCATAGCCTTCGTAATGAGCATGACCATGGCAGTTGTTAGTAGTAAATTGTGTTGGATTTGAGCCAGGATTTCCAATGTAATAATCTAAATCTCCAATATTTTTAATATAAGTATCAAAATTAATAACGGTTCTAGTACCATACCCATTTAAACAACTCTCTGCTACTCTACAATCGCCAGCTCCAGCATTTACAGTACCCAAACTTAATGAACTAATAAATTGTGGTTGAACAATTGTTAAATCTGGTCCTGAACATAATGGGCTTGGAAAATATACACAACTACCATCATCAATGGTAGCTAAAGGATTATAATTACAAGCACTAAATGTGGTGCAGCCAGAGATAGGACCTTGGTAGTTAACAGCAAAATTAATAGCACCAGTGCAAGAGTTATTATAAGAACCAATTCTCACAATATATGTTTTACTCGTATCTAAGGCGCCGGATACTTTTGATTGTAAACCGCAAAAATCATCATTATATAATATAGTACCGGTATTATTAGTGGTAAAAGGGCCTAAACAATTTTCATAAACCCACACCTTGGTATCGCATGTGTTGCCTAAAGCACATAAGGTAATATCATAAATACCAACTTGAGAGGGTTTAAATTTGTAATAATATTCGTTACCTGCAGCTGTGTAAGTACCGGTGTTAATAGCAATCGCTGTGTTACAAGATTCGCCTGCAGGGCAATTAAAGTAATAATTGTATAAGGCACCAAAATTGCCAGAGTTGTTAATTTGTAACACTCCATTTACATATATTTGAAAATTACCATTTCCAAAACCGCAACAAATACCATCGCCAAACGAATCGTTGATCGTAAAATCTAAACAACCAGCCGATGGCGTACATACCGAACTAGTGTAAGTTGTAGCATTAGCCAAAGTAGGATTACTTAATATAACCGCGCCAAACTTATCTTTCAATTGCCACGTGGTTTCGGATGCATAATTATCCGTTGTTAAAACAATTTTGACTTCAATTTCGCCAGGTAAACATTGACCAAAACTGTAAACAGAAAGAAAAAAGATAATAAGGTTAGTAAAAATGTATTTCATTTATATAATTTAAAACAATGAGTGTATATTTGTATAAAAATAAGACAATTCTGTAGAATTCCTATTTTTTTACACTCAATAATTATACACTTTTACTAAATATAGTATGTCAAAATTTAAAATAGGTGTTCTTCGCGAAGAAAAATCACCTCCAGATAAACGAGTTCCTTTAACTCCATTAATTTGCACCGAATTATTACGCTCCTACCCTAATTTAGAAATTGTTATTCAGCCTAGTAAAATTAGATGTTATAGCGATGAGGAATACCTAGCATTTGGTTTAACCTTGCAAGAAGATTTAAGTGATTGCGACGTTTTAATGGGTGTAAAAGAAGTGCCAAAAGAGAATTTAATTCCAGGTAAGAAATATTTTTTCTTTTCTCATACCATCAAAAAACAGGCTCATAACATTAAGTTAATGAAGACCTTGATTGAAAAGAAAATTCAAATGATTGATTACGAAACCCTAACCGACAAAAATAATAATCGTATTATTGGATTTGGACGTTATGCTGGTATTGTGGGGGCCTATAATGGTATTTTGGGTTACGGTCGTAAGTACGATTTATTTCAAATTAAGCCAGCCAATCTTTGTAGAGATAGAGCTGAAATGGAAGAAGAATTAAAACGTGTGAAATTACCAAATATTAAAATAGCTTTAACTGGCGGAGGTCGTGTAGCCAATGGCGCTATCGAAACTTTGTCGGCATTAAGAATACGCAAAGTAACTCCAGAAGAATTTTTAATGGCTTCTTTTCGTGAACCTGTATACTGTCAGTTAAACCCACGAGATTATGTAGAACGTCCAAACGATCATAATTTTGATTTGAACGATTTCTTTAAGCATCCTGAACATTTTGTATCTAAGTTTTCTCCATTTACAAAAGCAACCGATATTTTTATTTCGGCTCACTTTTGGGATCCACGGTCTCCAAAAATGTTTACCACAGATGATATGAAAGCATCTGATTTTAAAATGAGTGTGGTGGCAGATATAACTTGTGATATTGATGGTTCGGTTCCAACCACATTAAGAGCAAGTACAATTGATAAGCCATTTTATGGTTATAATCCAAAAACAGATAAAGAAGATGTACCGTTTAATAAAGAAACCATTTGTATTATGGCCGTAGATAATTTGCCCTGTGAATTACCACGCGATGCGAGTGACGATTTTGGTAAAGACTTAATGGAAAGAGTGTTACCGTTTTTATTTAGAGAAGACGTTGATAAAATTATTGAACGTGCTAGTATTTGTAAAGAAGGAAAATTGACCTCTAACTTTGAATACTTGAGTGATTACGCTTATTAATAGAAGTATAAAAAAGGCTTAGAAAATCTCTAAGCCTTTTTTATTTCTCAACAAAAACAAATACGTCTTCATTGTCTCTTTTCATTAAGTATTTTTCTCTCGCAAAGGTTTCTAAACTCTTTTTATTATTTTGAAGGTCATACATCTCAGTTTTGTTGTTTTGAATTTCAGTGATGTAGTATTCTTTTTCTACATTTAATTTACGACATTTTGTAATCAATTCAAATTGAGTAAACACATCATTCTTGTCAAAATATAAAAGCCATACAATTAAGCCAACAATAACCAAAAAGTATTTATTTTTTAATATTTTAAGAATCAACATGTCAGAAAAATTGTATTTTAGTGAATTCAAATTTAAGCCATGTTTGCTAATAGAACGATGATTTTAAAAAATGTTATAAATACCTGTTTGTTAGTTGTTTTTACAATAACGTTGTCTATTTCACAAGTAAAAACATTGGCCTATAAGGCTGGTCAGCTAAAAAGCCCGAAAGTGAAAGAAGCTTACGACTCTAAATGGCCACAATTACAAAAAGACTTAAAGGCAATTCATGTTAGTCCCGAAGAATTTGATATTTACCTGCGTACATTTAAATATGAAAAAATTGTAGAAGTTTGGCTTAAAAATAAAGGTGATGCAAAATATAAGTTATTTAGAACTTATGAAATTTGTGCTAGTAGCGGAGATTTAGGCCCTAAACGTAAAGAAGGAGATAATCAAGTTCCTGAAGGTTTTTATAAAATTGATTTATTTAATCCAAATAGTGATTATTATTTAAGCATGCGCATTAATTATCCAAATTCGAGTGATATCATTTTAAAAGAAGCACCAAACCCTGGAAGTGCAATAATGGTACATGGAGATTGTGTAACTATTGGATGCTTACCAATGACCAATGATAAAATAAAAGAATTATATGTATTATGCTTAGAGGCAAGAAACAGAAATAATCCAATTTACATTGATATTTACCCAATTAAATTTACAGACGCTAATATAAAAATATTAGAATCAACCTACCCTAAAAGCAAATTATCATTTTGGAGAACTTTAAAGCCAATGTATGATTTCTTTGAAGAAAATCGTTGGCTTCCAAAAATAAATGTGGATGCCAAAGGCATTTATTTTATTTCGCCTGATGAATCACAAACTCCAGCGAGCGCAAAAAAAACGGTAAATAAACTTTAATTTTAAAAGTTCATAACCATCCCTTTTGGTTCATAAAATGCTTAGTGGAGTATGTATTTCCTTTATACATTTACTCAACTAAATTTAAAAATTATGAATTACGTTTTAGCTTATTGGTGGGTAATTATCCCCGTTTTATTATTAATCTTTTACAAATTATTGTTTCGTTTATTCGGAATCATCATTATTCCTGAAGACAAAATTGGATTAGTGACTAAAAAATTTGTGCTATTTGGTGCCAATAAAGAATTACCTGCAGGACGTATTATTGCTATTAATGGTGAAGCTGGTTTTCAAGCTCAACCACTTGCACCAGGTATTTATTTCTGGAAATGGATTTGGCAATATGAAATTACTCAACAATCGTTCACGGTTATTCCTGAAGGGAAAATTGGTTTAATTGTATCAAAAGATGGTAAAGAATTAGAAACTGGTTTTATCTTAGCTCGTAAAGTAGCTTGCGATTCATTTCAAGACGCAGAAGCTTTTTTAAGAAACGGTGGTCGCAAAGGTCGCCAATCAGCAATTATTACTGCTGGTACGTATCGTATCAATACATTCCTATTTGAAGTCATGACCTACGACATGACGCATATTAGTGAAAACATGGTAGGAATTGTAACAACCATGGATGGTATGCCTGTTGAAGAAGGAAACATTGCAGGTAAACAAGTAGCGGGACACAACAATTTTCAGGATTGTGATGCCTTTTTAGAAGCTGGTGGTAATAAAGGTTTACAACCCGAAATTATTTTAGCAGGTTCTTATTATTTAAATCCTTGGTTTATACAAGTAGAACAAATTAAAATGACCGAGATTCCAATTGGTTATGTGGGCGTTGTTATTTCTTATGTTGGAACAGAAGGAAAAGATTTAAGTGGTACTGAATTTAAACATGGTAACATTGTTAGTAAAGGCGAAAAAGGTGTTTGGGCTGAACCATTAGGGCCTGGTAAATATCCAGTAAATACCTTTATTATGCGAGTTGAATTAGTTCCAACCACAAACTTAGTTTTAAATTGGGCTAATGCTCGAAGTGAATCTCATCAATTAGATAAAAACTTATCGACGATTACTGTTCGTTCAAAAGATGGTTTCCCTTTCAATTTAGATGTGTCTCAAATCATTCACATTCCAACAACGGAAGCTCCAAAAGTAATAGCTCGTTTTGGTAGCATGATGAATTTAGTGGGACAAGTGTTAGAACCAACTATTGGTAACTACTTCCGTAACTCCGCTCAAGACAGTGATGTGATTGCTTTCTTAAGCACTCGTAAAGAAAGACAAGATGCAGCTAAATCAAAAATCAGTCAGGTGTTAGATCAATACAATGTAAATGGTGTTGATACGTTGATTGGAGATATCGTGCCACCAGAAAGCTTAATGAAAACATTAACAGATCGTAAAATTGCCGAAGAACAAAACACCACTTTTGAAACTCAAAAACGTGCCGAGGTGACTCGTCAAGCATTAGAGAAAGAAACAGCGGTTGCTGATATGCAAAAGGAAATTGTGAAAGCCGATCAAGGTGTATTAATTTCTGAACGTATTGCAGATGCGGCTGTTAAGAAAGCAACTGGTGAAGCACAAAGTGTGAAAATTTCATCTAATGCCGAAGCAGACAGATTAAAAGTAATTGCAGCTGCTGATGCTGAAAAAACAAAATTATCTGCTAATGCAGAAGCTGAGAAAGTGAAAATGTTAGCAAACGCTAACGCCGAAAAAATTTCGGTAACTGGTACAGCTGAAGCACAAAGTATATTAGCTGTTGGTAAATCAAATGCCGAGTCTTACCGATTAGCGGTTGAAGCGATGGGTGGCGATAACTTTAGTCGTTTAAAAGTAACAGAAGCTATTGGTAAAGACAAAATTAAAGTGATACCAGATGTATTAATAACAGGTGGTAATGGAGACGGCGCTAATGGACCAATAAGTGGATTATTAGGTTTAAAATTATTAGAAGAAGTTTCTAAAAATATGGGGAAGAATATAGAAGAAAAACCTCATACAGATACTGATACTAAAAAATAATTGTGCATAACATTCCAATTTAAAAAGAGATAGCAATATCTCTTTTTTTATTTTAGCACAAGACTTTGTCAGTTCGAGCGTAGTCGAGAACAAGTTAAAGATGATAATAAAATATTTATACGTTTATATTGTAAAGTGTAATGATGGAACCTATTACACTGGTGTTACAAATAATGTTGATAAAAGACTTGTTGAACATAATAAAGGAAAAAACACTGAATCTTACACACATTCTCGTAGACCTTTAGAATTAGTGTTTTGTGAACTATTTACAAATTACAACTTAGCCATTGAATGGGAAACACGAATTAAAAAATGGAGTGTGAAAAAGAAAGAAGCTTTAATAAATTCTGATTGGCAAAAATTAGTCGAAGAGGCAAAATGTAAAAATTTATCATCCCACGAAATATATAATTCAAAAAAGATTTAAATAGCTTCTCGACTACGCTCGAAGTGACATAAAACTAATATACTTTTATATTGAAAACTAAAAACATCATAATAGAAACAGAACGATTAATTATTAGAGAACACGTGTTAAGTGACGCACCATTTTTCTTTGAACTCAATTCAAATTACAATGTTGTAAAATACACCGGCGACTTTGCATTTAATAATTTAGAAGAAGCTGAAAATATTGTACGTTATGTCATAAATCAATACAAAGAAAATGGATATGGACGTTGGTTAGTAGCTGAAAAAGAAAACAATAATCCCGTTGGTTGGTGCGGTTTAAAATATCATACCGATACTAAAGAAACTGACATTGGGTATAGACTATTAGAAAGCGCGTGGGGCAAAGGTTACGCTACTGAAGCTGCAAGGGCATGTATAGATTATGGCTTTAAACATTTTCATTTAAATCACATTATAGGCAATGCTATGAAAGAAAATACAGCTTCCATTCAAGTGTTTAAAAAATTAGGAATGACTTATCTAAACGACACCTTAATAGATCATATTCCTTCCGTGACATACGAAATATACAAAGAGAATTTTAAATAATATGCGAATTACCCAACGTTTACAATTAATAAAATTAACCGTACTAGTTGGTTTATTAGCCTCTATATTATTGAGTCTTAATTTATGGGCTGGAGAACGTTATTTTCCTAAGTCTACTTTAATACATGATTATTTTGGTGTGCCTGCACCGTATGATTACATTCAACTAGGAGTTTTAATTTTACTAATTATATTTTCATTTGTCACACAAAAAAAACTACCAAGCTTACTTCTCATTTTATTTTCAATTTATCTTTGCTTTGATGATCAAAACCGATTACAACCTTGGTTTTATAATTACATTTTAATATTGTTTATCTTATTGTTTTTTAAACATCGTGTGGATGAACCTAATAATTATACAACGGTATTTATCTCATTGCAAATACTTGTATCTCTTATTTATGTTTTTAGTGGGATTCAAAAAATGAACCCAGAATTTGTTCCTGATACTTTTGTGTGGTTGGTTGGTTCTTTTGATGGCATTTTATCTCCTCGGCAAATAAACCTCATGACTAAATTTGGACATATTGTGCCTTATTTCGAATTAAGTATTGGTATTTTATTATTAATTAAACCTTTACGTTATATCGCATTACCTTTGGTTTTTTTAATGCATATTATAATTTTATTCATGCTCGGGCCAACGGGTAAAAATTTTAATTCTGTAGTTTGGCCATGGAATATCATTATGATTGTTTTATTATTATTACTTTTTGCAAACATTAAACCTGAGCGATTTTTTGACATTTCCTTTTTATTTAAAGGTGTTACATTTTACATTGTGATTACCTTAATGCTAATTTTTCCCATCTTTAGTTTAAAAAATCAATACGACTCTTATTTATCGAGTTCCCTCTACTCTTCTAATTTACATGATTGTCAATTAATTTTATCTAACAAAGCTTACGATAAATTACCTTTTTATATAAAACATTTTACAACTACCGATGAAGATCATCATGTGTTAAATGTAAAACGTTGGGCTGTTGAAGAATTAAATGTGCCTTGTGTTCCTGAATATCGAATTTTTAAAACAGTGCATTGGTATATCATAAAAATTACTCAAACCGACTCAAAAGAAGTTGAATTTAATTTTACTGAACGGGAAAAATTGATTGCGTTTTAATACGACCTATAACACCAAGAGCCATAAACTAAATGCCAATAACCCAGCGGCAGTAGAATTCAACCATAATTTTTCGTATCTTCGGTTAACAATTAATTTACATGAAAAAAATTCTACTTTCTCTGACTCTAATCTCTACTTTTTGTATCGGGCAAATTCCAGTAGGATATTATAACAGTGCACAAGGCTTAACTGGCAATCCTTTGAAAATAGCCTTACACAGTATCATCGATAATCACACTCAAGTTTCCTACAATGGCTTATGGACTGCCTATAAAAAGACAGACAGAAAATCAAACGGAAAAGTATGGGATATGTATAGCGATATTCCTACTGGCACTCCTCCTTATCAATTTACATTTACAACAGATGAATGTGGTAATTATTCTATAGAAGGCGATTGTTATAATCGTGAACATACCTGGCCACAAAGTTGGTTTAATTCTGTTTCTGGTCCAGTATCTGATTTATTTCATGTGTACCCAACGGATGGAAAAGTAAATGGTTATAGAAGTAATTATCCATATGGAAATGTCGGCGTAACCAGCATTAACACACTAAACGGAAGTAAATTAGGCGCCTGTTCAAATTTAGGATATAATCAAACTGTATTTGAACCGATTGATGAATACAAAGGAGATTTAGCCAGAACTTATTTTTATATGAGTACTCGTTACTATAGCGAAGATGCTGGTTGGTCAACATCAGCGGCTACTAACAAATCAACTATTTTACCTTGGCAAGTTAATGTGTTGCTACAATGGCATCATCAAGATCCGGTAAGTGCTAAAGAAATTGCTCGTAACGATTCTATTTATTATAAATTTCAAAATAACCGTAATCCATTTATCGACCATCCCGAATGGGCGGATAGTATATGGACCATAGATGCAAGTGTATTTGTAAAAGAATTAGAATTACAACATTCCTTTTCTGTTTTTCCAAATCCATCTAGCAGCTCATTTCAAATCTTGAATAAAAGTAATTCTCAAAAACCAGTAACCTTAAAAATTACTTCAATAAGTGGAGAATTAATCGAAGAAAAAATAATTTCTTTACAAGAATCTGTTTCAATTAATTGCGAAAATTGGGCAATGGGTATTTATATTATAAACGTGAGTTCAGAGCAATCTGTTTCTAATATTAAGTTTGTGAGACAATAAATAAATGAATGTTGATAAATTGTAACGGAGTATTTGGAATAATAAATAACGAAATAGCAGTTTTAAATAATGGAATTAATATTTCCTTCATATTTTTTTAAGGCTCAAAGTGATGAATTAAACTCTTACACCAAATATGTAGCCCACTAATGCTGACAAACCCATTGCAAGTGTACCCCAAATAGTAATACGTATAATAGCTTTACTTATACTTGAACCGCCTGTTTTTGCAGCAATAACACCTAATATAATTAGAAAAATAGTTGTGAAGCCATATAGCCAATATTCCATTCCTTTTACTGTTGCAAAAAGTATCACCAAAAGAGGCAATAAACCACCAACTGTAAATGCCGTGCCTGATGCTATAGCTGCCTGTATTGGGTTTGCTTGACTGATCTCATTTATTCCTAATTCATCTCTAATATGCGCGCCTAATGCATCTTTCTCTGTCAATTCAATCGCCACCTGCATGGCCGTTTCTTTTTTTAGACCTCTCTTCTCATAAATCTGGGCTAATATATTTAATTCTTCTTCCGGCATTTCTTTTAGTTCTTGTATTTCTCTTTCAATATCTGCTTTTTCTGTATCGGTTTGAGAACTTACAGAAACATATTCACCAGCAGCCATAGATAAAGCGCCTGCAACCAAGCCTGCAACGGTTGCTAAAACAATTGGTTCTCTTGTTGAGCTTGCAGCAGCAACTCCTATGGCAAGACTCGAAATAGAAATGATTCCATCATTTGCGCCCAATACAGCCGCTCTTAACCAATTACTTCTGTGTATATAGTGACTATCTAAATAATTGTCAATTGTTATCATGATCTTTTATATTTATTGTGTTAAAAATTGTGCTTAACTAGTTTTTATAAAATATAAAACTTGGGTTATATTATAATAACTTTCTAAAGAAGCTAAAACTGGTTTTACACTTATTGACTAGTAAAGATAATTATAAAAGCGAGCAAGATAATAATGAGTTATAACCATTTTTCTTATCAGAAATTAAAAAAATAGCATTAAAAAAGCCATCCTCAATGAGGATGGCTTTTTTTATTCTGCTCGCTTCTCGACTACGCTCGAAGTGACAGTTCAGTACATTATAAATGAATCACTTCACCATACGCCGCCGCAGCAGCTTCCATAATAGCTTCACTCATCGTTGGGTGAGGGTGGATAGTTTTAATTAATTCGTGACCTGTTGTTTCTAATTTACGAATCGCTACTATTTCAGCAATCATTTCAGTTACGTTAGCACCAATCATATGAGCACCTAATAACTCACCATATTTAGCATCAAAAATTAATTTAATAAATCCGTCTTTTGCACCCGAAGCACTTGCTTTGCCAGATGCAGAGAATGGGAATTTACCAACTTTTAATGTATAGCCTTTTTCTTTCGCTTGTTTTTCTGTCATACCAACAGATGCAACTTCTGGCTGGCAGTATGTACAACCTGGGATATTGTTATAATCTATTGGTTCTGTATGAACACCTGCAATTTTCTCAACACAAGTAATACCTTCTGCTGAAGCCACGTGAGCTAAAGCTTGTCCAGGAACGCAATCTCCAATAGCGTAATAACCCGGAACGTTAGTTGCATAATATTTATCAACCATAATTTTACCTTTATCAGTAGCAATACCAACGCTTTCTAATCCTAAACCAGTAATGTTTGCTTCGATACCAACAGCTGATAAAACGATTTCAGCTTCTAATATAACATTACCTGTTTTTGTTTTAACTGTTGCTTTGCATCCATCTCCTTTTGTATCAACGCTCTCAACAGATGCTTCTGTCATGATTTCGATACCAATTTTCTTCAAAGATTTTTCTAATTGTTTAGATACTTCTTCATCTTCAACAGGAACAATATTTGGCATAAACTCAACAATGGTTACTTTAGTTCCCATGGTTGCATAAAAATAGGCGAATTCAACACCAATAGCTCCTGAACCAACAACGATTAATGATTTAGGTTGTTTTGGTAAAGTCATCGCTTCGCGGTAACCAATAATTTTTTTACCATCTTGCGGTAAATTTGGTAACACACGAGAGCGAGCTCCAGTTGCAATAATAATATGTTTGGCTTCAACTGTACTTACTTTTCCGTCAGCTGCTTTTACTTCTACTTTTTTTCCTGCTTTTACAGTAGCAGTTCCCATAATAACATCAATCTTGTTTTTTTTCATCAAGAATTGAATGCCTTTGCTCATTCCATCAGCAACATCCCGGCTACGTTTAATCACAGCGCCAAAATCAGCTTTGATATTATCTGCACTGATTCCATATTCTTTTGAGTGGTTTAAGTATTCGAATACTTGAGCACTTTTTAATAAAGCTTTAGTTGGTATACAGCCCCAGTTAAGGCAAATACCTCCAAGGCTTTCTCTTTCAATAATAGCAGTTTTTAATCCTAATTGAGAAGCGCGAATAGCAGTTACATAACCGCCTGGTCCGCTTCCTATAACAATAACATCGTAGTTCATAGTGTGTTTTTTTAGTGGTGCTAATATAAAGTTTTTTTCATTTAACTGATAGTTATAAATATTATTATTTGGGCACGTCCGCGAAAAGCGTACCGGGCTTTTGCTTCAATCTTTTCTTCGTGCCTCAAAAAAGGATTTTCGCGACAATCCCTCGTGCGGTAAATTTGCGTGAGGGATAGAGGCATTGTTTGAGCTCTTTTTATTTGTCCCGCAGGGCAAATGAAAAAGCGAGTGCCGAAAGCCCGACCCGCAGGGACACGCCCAAAACGGAACAAAAAATTAATTCCTAGAAATAATAGATGTAGGCAGTACAACTTTTTTAAATTCAGATGAATCTGTTCCTTTACTATCAATTAAATGCAAAGCTAAGTTAGCGGACTCAATACCAATTTTCTCTAAAGGTTGAGAAACGGAGATAATATTTGGTTTTACAAAATCAAATAAACTAATATCATCAAATGAGGCAAATAAGACCCCTTCTTTTTTTGCATCAAAGCCAATTTCATTAAACACATTTAAACAAGCGGTTGCTAAATGATTGTTTAATGTATAAATAGCATCAATTTTAGGACTTTGTTTTAAACGTTTTGTTAGTTTATCTTTTACATCATTTTGAATATTATCAAAAGAAATCTCTAAAATATTTTCGTCTTTAATAGCAATATCATGTTTTTTCAAAGCATCTTTATAACCTTTTACACGCTCTGTTAAAGAGCTAATGTGAGAAGGTGTAATGTTTAATGCTAAAATATTTTTCCTTCCTTGTTTAACTAATAATTCTGTTACTTCAAAAGAACCTTGATAGTTATTAGCTACCACATAATTAGAATCGATGTCTGGTAAATAACGGTCAATAAACACAATTGGGAAATTACGCAAACGTTCTTTTTTGAAATACTCACCAGAAGTATTTGTGGTTGCTATAATTAAACCATCAATCATATGCTGTTCGGCAAACAAACTGATTAATTTTTCTTCACGTTCAACATTTTCATCGGTACTACAAATCATTAAATTATAGCCTTTTGAAGCTAGTTCTTTTTCGACATATTTAGCAATATTAGAATAAAATGGGTTAGAAATATCAGCTACTAATAAGGCTATTAAATGACTTTTGCCAGTTCTTAATGCTCTGGCAAATACATTAGGAGTATACTCCATTTCACCAGCTTTTGATAACACTTTTTCTTGTGTTTTTTTGCTAATGCCATAAGCATCTCCTTTTCCGTTAATAACCATCGATACTAATGTTTTTGATACATTAAGCTCTTTAGCAATATCTTCTAATAATGTTTTTTTAATTCCCATTTTAGTTTATTTATAACTTGTCTAAACAAATATAGCAAATTCTAAATAAGTTTAGATTATTTTCCTAAATTTTTTAGTGAAATTATAGGATGAGTTAGCTTATTAATTAAGATAGATAGTCTTTGGGCGTGTCAGCCAACTGGCGGGTTGGGCTTTCTGCACTCGCTTTTTTATCACGCCAAGGCGTGATAAAAAAGAGCTCAAACAATGCCTCTATCCCTCGCGCAAATTTACGATAAATACAAACCTAAACTCTGAATCAGAAAAGGATAGTTGCGCGAGGGATGCAAACGGAAATCCTTTTATGAACGAAGTAAATAAAAGATTGAAGTGACAGCCCAGTTTGGCTCCCGCCAAACACGCCAAAACTATTAAGCTAAACCAAACCCTTAATCACCTGTAAAATAGCAGGGTACGTATTTGAAATTACCTGTTCTTTAATGTCAACTTTATTAAACCACTCTACTCTTTCAATATTTTCTTCCAATTGCGGAACCAAGGATCCTTCGTGCTTAGTTGACATCGCATACCAATACGTTTTTTTAAGGGCATAGCTGCCTTTATGTGCATAGATGTGATAGGTTGGTTCCAATGTTTTTGTAATGGTTAACTGTGTAATACCGCATTCTTCTTCACATTCCCTAATCCCTGCTTCTTCAGGACTTTCGCCCATATCCAATTTTCCTTTAGGTAAATCCCAACGTTTTAACCTCAATATAAATAAGTATTTATCATCTTTTTCTATTAAACCACCAGCGGCGTATATGTATTTAAATGCTTTTCTAAATTTTTCTAGACCTTTTTCTAAATTTTCGGTTACAAAAGTTAATAAGGTACTATTAGTTTCGTTGGCAAATTTTTCAAATTCATCTAATATTTCGCCCTTCTTTAATTCATCTAAATTTTTAAATGATTGATTTTCTGTACTTTGATTTTTTTGTTGAAGTATAATTTTTTTCGACAAATAATATATGGTAATGTTCATAATTTGATGTGTTTAATACTGTAAATACTGCTATTTTTGACGCCCTATGACAATGACTCCATTTGATGATGCGGCGCATAAAGTTGCCGAATTTTTATTACAAATCAAAGCGATAAAGCTTCAACCTGAACAACCATTTACTTGGGCTTCTGGTTGGAAATCTCCTATTTATTGTGATAATCGTAAAACATTATCTTATCCTCAAATTAGAACATTTATACGTCAGCAATACGTTAACGTCATTAATGAGAAATTCGGAAAACCTGATGTGATTGCGGGTGTTGCTACAGGCGGTATTGCTCAAGGAGCCTTAATTGCTCAAGATATGGGTTTGCCATTTGTATATGTGCGTAGCGAAGCTAAAAAACATGGCTTAACAAATATGGTTGAAGGTGTGGTTGAAAAAGACCAAAGCGTTGTTGTAATTGAAGATTTGATTTCAACCGGTGGTAGCAGTATTAAAGCGGTTGATGCCTTACGCGAACAAGGTTGCAATGTAAAAGGTATGGTAGCTATTTTTACTTACGGTTTTGATGAAGCTACTGAAAATATGAAAAAAGCAAATTGTGCTTTAACAACTTTATGCGATTATGATACTTTAATTGAAGTTGCATTAAAACATAAATACATTAATGACGCTGATTTAGAGCCATTAAAACAATGGAGATTAAGTCCTTCAACTTGGAAACAATAATTCATACTTCTATTGGCACACTTTAGTATATTGAGTGAAACTCACACCGCACAATCAACAACAGATAGTTTGTTTGATTACATGGGTGATTTCAATAATTTTAAACATTTATTACCTGAAGATAAAATTCAAGATTTTGAATGTACTGCCGAGCAATGTTCGTTTGGCATAAAAGGTTTAATGCCTTTAACTATTAAAATTAAAGAACGTTTACCAAAATCTCGTATCACATTTGAAACAACTGGTATTGCTAAATTTGTATTCACACTTCATATTCATTTATTAGAAAATCAAAAAACGAATGTTGAGTTAGAAGGCGATATGAATCCTTTTATTAAAGCTATGGCTGAAAAACCTTTAAGAGAATTGGTAAATACCATGGCTAGTAAATTGGCTGGATTGTCAGTTTAAATTTTTTCTTTTCTTTGTATCGTCATGCTGAATTTGATTCAGCATCTCATTAAGTCCCTGAATCGGGTTCAGTGTAACAGTTAACCAAAAACAATAGATTATGAATAATTTTAAGATAAACGTTACCATTCAATTATTACCAACTAAATGCACCGCAGATAAAATTGAACTCATTGATAAAGCGATCGCTTGCATTAAAGAATCGAAATTAAAACATTTGGTTTGCCCGTTTGAAACAGTTGTTGAAGGAACTTACGAAGAAATTTTTGACTTGGTTAATAAAATCAGAACAACTACTTTAAGTAATGGCTGTGATGAATTATTAATTAATATGAAAATGCATGCTGGTAATAAAGACTTATTTTTTGAAGATAAATTAGTAAAATACTCTTAATCATATAATCATTACTTTTACTAAGTGGAAAAGCATTTAACTCATCCCATATTTAAAACATTAGCAGATTGTGCCAATAAATTAGGCGTTGATGCCTTTGTGATTGGTGGCTTTGTGCGTGATATTTATCTAGGGCGAGAAAGTAAGGATATTGACGTGGTGACTATTGGTAAAGGAATAGAGCTTGCCGAATTAGTTCATAAGCAATTAGGAGAAGAAGCTCACTTATCTGTTTTCAAAAATTTTGGTACTGCGCAAGTAAAGTTTGGTGATTTAGAAGTTGAGTTTGTGGGAGCACGAAGAGAATCATACAATCGTGATTCACGTAAACCCATTGTAGAAGATGGCACTTTAGAAGATGACCAAAATCGCAGAGACTTTACAATTAACGCGTTAGCCATTGGTTTAAGTAAATCTAATTTCGGAAAATTATTAGATCCGTTTAATGGTGTTGGCGATATTGAAAACAAAATACTACGAACACCTTTAGAACCCGGAATTACTTATAGCGATGACCCATTGCGTATGATGCGCGCTATTCGTTTTTCATCACAGTTAGAATTTACAATTGAAAAAGAATCGTTAGATGCCATTTCTAAAAATAAAGAACGTATAAAAATTGTTTCTAAAGAACGCATTACAGATGAGTTAAATAAAATCATCCTCTCTCCTATTCCATCTGTAGGGTTTAAATTATTATCAGATACTGGCTTGTTGCAATTAATTTTTCCAGAAATGATGAAGTTGCATGGTGTAGAAACCGTTAATGGAAAATCTCATAAAGATAATTTTTACCATACACTCGAAGTATTGGATAACACAGCAAAAAAGAGCAATAACTTATGGTTGCGATGGTCGGCTATTTTACATGATATTGCTAAACCTGCTACTAAACGTTTTGAACCTGAGCATGGCTGGACATTTCATGGTCATGAGGATAAAGGGGCGCGTATGGTTCCTAAAATATTTGAAAGCTTGCGTTTGCCTTTAAACGAAAAAATGAAGTACGTTCAAAAATTAGTACTCCTTCATTTACGCCCTATAGTATTAGCTAAAACAGAAATTACCGATAGCGCCATTCGCCGTGTATTATTTGAAGCTGGCGATGATGTAGATGATTTAATGGCTTTGTGTGAAGCCGACATTACAACTAAAAATCCAAACAAAGTAAAACGTTACTTACAAAACTTTGAGTTAGTTAGAGAGAAACTAAAAGAACTTGAAGAAAAAGATAAAATTCGTAATTGGCAACCACCTGTAAGTGGCGAAGAAATTATGAAGATATTTAATTTAACGCCCTGCAAAAAAGTAGGTGATTTAAAAAATGCTTTAAAAGATGCTATCTTGGATGGCATTATTCCTAACGAACGTGAGGCTGCTTTAGTTTTTTTGAAAGAAAAGTCTAAAGAGATTGTTTAGTTTTATGATTTGGTATTGGGCGTGCCCCTGTGGGTCGGGCTTTTCGTTCCAATCTTTTACTCCACTTCGTTACGTAAAAGGATTTCCACTACAATCCCTCACGCAGGCTTACGATAAAGTCGAAGTGTAAACTCCTAATTTTGAAACGTGCATTTTGCGTGAGGGATAGAGGCATTGTTTGAGCTCTTTTTATTTGTTCCGCAGAACAAATAAAAAAGCGAGTGCCGAAAGCCCCGCCCGCAGGGACACGCCCAAACACAAAAATTACTCAGATAAAGTATGCTTAGCGTCTGGTAACACATTACTCATGTTCCATTCTAATCGTTTCACAAAATCATTTTTTCGAACTTTGCAATCTTTCATTTCGCAAATGGAGCAAGATTTTGGTAAACAAGGGTCAGCATGAATAAAAAATTCTATTTCATGACTAAATTCTTTTGTGGCAAGTTTATCTAAATCATCTACTTCTTTGTGAGACTCTTCCAAAGTATAATACCAGGGTAATGTCATATGGCAATCGACATGAACCACCGAACCATATTTTACAACGCGCAAATTATGAATATCAATCCAGCTTGGATTACGTTTTGTATTAAGCACTGAAATTAAATGTTCAATCTTTACATAATCGGCTTTATCTAATAAATTAAAAACAGATTCTTTTACCAAGTTGAATCCAGTAAAGGCAATAAAAAATCCTAAACCAATTGTAATCACATAGTCTACCCAAAATAGTTTAGTAAAGTAAATAATCAATAAACCAATCACTAAGCCTACACTACTCCATGTATCGGTTAATAAATGTTTTCCATCAGCAACCATTGTTGATGAATGTAAAGTAGTTCCTTTTTTAATTAATACACGAGCTAATAAATAATTAACGATACCCGAAAACAATGAAATACCTAAACCAATATCAATGTTTTTTAAATCATGTGGATTAAAAAATGCAGAAATACCTTTAAGAGTCATAGCAACACCCGCAAGAGTAATCATTCCGCCTTCTACACCAGTTGATAAGAATTCAATTTTCCCATGCCCGTATGGATGATCTTCATCTTTTGGTTTAGCTGCATAATACAAACTATATAAGGCAAATGAACCTGCCAATACATTTACGATGGATTCAATTGCATCCGTTAAAATAGCACTTGATTGCGTTAAATAATAAGCCAAAAACTTTAAACCCATTAATAAAAAACCTACGATTAAAGTAAGTTTCATGGTATTAATTTTCGTAGTGTTTTGGTTCATTAGAGTTAAAGATAAATTTTATTTTGTGTAATGCATGATAATTACATTAAATGACTATAAATAAAAAACACCACTTATAAGTGGTGTTTCAAATCTACTTTTGGTAGCCCGTACGGGAATCGAACCCGTGTTTCGTCCGTGAAAGGGACGCGTCCTAACCCCTAGACGAACGGGCCATTTCATTTAACAACTGCGGCTTTAAACCTAGCCAGTAAATTAATGGAGTGCAAATTTACAATTATTTTCTTATTTGCAAAAAAAAAAGAAAGAAATCATGAAAATCTTTTTAATCTATAGGTTTCAATGTACTTTACAATGGTGTTTTGTAGTAAAAAAGCGATCATTAATGAGCAAAAAACCACTGTATAACCATATAAATACAAATAATGAGGATGTGAAAAAAAATAGTTATGAAAAGCACTAACTATTAAATGATGGCTAATATAAAGAGAAAAAGATAGCTCACCAATTGTTCTATCCATTTTACTGTTCTTAAATGCTACAAATAAAAATGGTAAAAACACAAATACAATACTGAAAAATATAGAATTTTTCACTTGACTATTACATAAAGGTAACTGATCATAAAAAAGCACTAAACCAACTAATACTAGCAACATAACACATCCAATACCAGAAGGTATTTTTTTATCTTTTAACTTAATATATGTTTGATAAGCAACACTACCTGCCATGAAAAAGGCTAATTCGAAAGGAAAAAAACGATATGTCCATGGATCATAACTTAAATACCTATAATTGAAAAAATAATATTTAGCGATAAAACCCAATAAAACTAAAACAACTTGCCATTTAAGTTTTTTAGTTACTAAAAATGGTGCCAATAAGTAAAATAAGAATTCGATGCTTATAGACCATGCCTGTGGCACCAATAAATATTGATAACCGGTGTGTTTATATGAAAGAACATTATACGTTAGTAAGGGCTGGCATAATTCATCTAGTCTCAAAAAATAAAGTACATCTTGTCCAATAACAATACAATTTTCAATTAAAAAATAAAAAATAGTTAAACCAGAAAGGCATGAATAGTTATTAATATATCTTGTTAAATAATATGGGTTTTGAAATCCGAAATAGCCTACTAGAGATAATAATAGAGCGGCGATTAAAATCGCCCAGTAAACAGGGAAAATACGATAAAACCGACTTAATATAAATTTTTTATAGTAACCTACTCCAACATATTTTTCATTTAAAATAAGTGCCATATAAAAACCTGAAATCATGTAAAATGACTCCACTGCAACTTGTCCACCACACATTCTTAAACCAAAAAGTTTATACGAATGATACACTACAACAGCTAACGCCAATATGGTTCTTAGTACTCCCATTTATTTTTTTCTCATAATTTACTTGGCATTAAAACAAGTTAAGTATCAAAATAAAAAAGACCGACAACTTTTGTTACCGATCTTTAACTATTGCTTAAAAAGTTATTAATCAACTTTACTCATCACATTTTTAGCTTCTTCAACTACTTTTTTTTGAGCTTCGATTTCAGATTTTTTCTTCACTTGATCTGCTTCATTTTTAGTAATATTTTCTTCAGCTTTTTTAATTTTTCCTTTGTAATCTTCAATATCCGATTTATAGTTTTTATTGTCTTTTTCTAAATCTTTTTGGTTATCCTCCAATTTACCTAAAATTTTCTCTAAGTCTTTAACCTTATCTCCCATAGATTCTTTAGTTGTTTTAACTGCAAAATCCTTTACCATTTTTTTAGCGTAATTATGTTTTTCTCCATCTGAGCCTGTTAAATAAGCACCACCTAAATCAAAAGCCACATGAATTGTTACTTTTTTTGCAGTTTTATCTTCTTCAAAAGATGCATATACATCCACTGGGTTATTTCCCCATTCTTTAATAACGATATTATCTCCAAAAACTTCTCCATTATCAGTTTTCACTTTTTCATTCTTTAAGTCTTTTAAAAGGCTCTTGAACTTGCTGATCACATCATCTTTTGATGTTTCATAAACAGTGGCACTATAGGCATTGTGACTTCCGTTAGCAAATTTTTCTGAGCCATCTCTTACTTCAATTTTTTGTGCATGCACTTTTGTTAAAGCTGCTATTGCTAATATTGTAATTGCGATTTTTTTCATATTGTTAATAATATTATATATCCTATTTATTTTTCGAATTTACTTAATCTGAGGCTAAATAAGCATTAAAATGCCGAATATTTAACATTTAATCTACATCTGTTACACCACCAGAAATAATAAACTTCATTGCTTCGCCGCCATCAATTGGTAATGGAGTAATTTGCTCTTTTGGTACAATAACCATTCTTCCTGAGAAAGAATAAGAATAAGGTAAGTAAACGGCATACTTTTCTTTAATCTCCCATTCACTCAAATCATCTTGAGTAATAAAACCCATTTCTTGAATATTTGCTTGAGGGTTAGTTAATACCAAAACTGGTTTTGTAAATCGTTTTTTATTTCCCATAAAAGCATTCATAAAGTCTTTTATGGGAGAATAAATATGACGAATGATAGGCGCGTGCTCTAATTTTTCTTCAAAAAAAGCAAACAAACGTTTAAATAAAAAAGAAGAAGCTAATAATCCTACGATGGTAATAAATATCAAAAGAGCCAAAAACGAAATAATGGTGTCTAAAAACGGGCTTCCAGTTAAGCCTACAAACGAAAAAACACCTTCAAAAAATTGAAATAATTTCAAAAATACGATGACTGTTATTCCTAATGGAATAAATAAAATCAAACCTTGCAAAAAATATTTGAGAACCTTATTCATTATTAAACCCAATTAATACCTTTTTTTAGTTTTGTTAATGTGTTTTGTTCTTCCGAACCGTCTATTGTTTTAAAATCATATAACCAACTAGCATTTGCTGGCAAACTCATCAAAATAGACTCTACTCTACCATTAGTTTCCAAGCCAAACTTGGTGCCTTTATCGTAAACCAAATTAAACTCCACATATCTACCTCTGCGCAATAATTGCCATTGTTTTTGTTCTTGGGTGTATAGTTTGGCTTTATTTTTATGCATTAATTTTACATAAATTGAAGAAAACGCTTTTCCTACATCTTGCCAAAAGGCAAGGTTTTGTTCAAAACTCATTTCCTCATTTTCATTTAACCTGTCAAAAAATATCCCGCCTATACCGCGGGTTTCTTTGCGATGATTGATAAAAAAATAATCATCGGCCCAAGTTTTAAATTTTGGGTAATATGATGAGTGATGATTAGCACAAACCAATTTTAACTCTTTATGAAAAAATTGAGCATCTTCATCAACAATATAATGAGGTGTTAAATCAATACCGCCTCCAAGCCATTTTACGCCATTACTCATTTCGAAGTAACGAATGTTCATGTGAATAATAGGCACTAAAGGGCTTTGAGGATGAATAACAATAGATACACCGGTAGCAAAAAAAGTAGACTCTTGTTGTGTTTGATTAGAAACACTATGTTCTTTTTCTTTAAATAAAAAATCCGGCGTTTTTCCACTCACTGCCGAAAACATCACACCACCTTTTTCAATCACATTACCATTTTCAATAACACGTGAACGTCCGCCTCCACCTTCTTCGCGCGACCAGTTTTCCTCTTTAAATTTCGCAAAACCGTCTTCAGCTTCAAGAGCACTACAAATATTATCTTGAAGTGTTTTTAACCACTCCGCAATATTTTCTTTATTTATTTCCATCCCAATTTTTGTAATTGATAATTAGAGTATTTATAAATATAAACAGCTCTATTTTCAAATCCAGTTTCCATATCAGGTCTGTAAAAATTAAACCCAGTTGATATGCCTTCAAATTTGTATTTATCTAAATTCAAAAAGAAATCAGGTCCATTATTTTTAAGATGGTTCAAATAATAATTTCCAATGTCAAATCCTTTAAAATAATAATCAGAAGGATTGGCTATATAAACGTCTTGATATTGTTTTGCAAGATAACGAATCGTTGAATCTCTATAGCTAATATGATCTGGTGAAGCAAAATGAAACTGAAGTGCATTTAAATATTCTTGATCTAAATTTTCAATTGATGAAACGCTATTAAACCCCATTAACACAATATCTTTTTTATCTGACGCAACATATAACTGTGTTATAAAATCTTGTAAGTACACCTGATTATTAGTTAATAAAACAATCACATTTTTTTTACTAGGAATAATAGCAGCTTTAACGGCTGCAACTCCTCGAACTTCAGTAATAGTATCTTTTGCAAATTTATTACGTTTTAATAACCCGCTATTGTATCTATTTTTAAATGCTTTTATATATTGTTGGTCTTTAGCCGTAGTATTAACAATTATAAAATTCGAAGAAGATTGTAATGAATCTAAACAATAATCTGCTAATCCTTCTAAAAGAGTAAATTGAGAAGGATTAATTTTACTAGTTAATGAATTATTAAATAATATTTTATTTTGTTGGGTTAAAGGTGATACAACTGGAATGCCCAATGGTTTAGCACGATTAGCCACCTGTTTAAAAACCCCAATATATAAAGGACCAAATATAACATCTAATGATTTAAATTCTGAAGACTTACAGATAGTCTCCACTCTAGCAGAATCTTTTTCATCTACATCAAATAAATGAATATTCACTTCAAAATCCTTAGCGATTAAAGAATCAACCGCTTTTTTAAATCCAAAATAAAAATCAAGAGCCAAAGATTGTGTTTGCGGAAAATTAGATTTTGCTTTAGCTAGTTCATCAATATTAATGGCTTCACTTTCCAAAAACTTGAAAGGTAATAATAAAGCAATATGATAAATCCCTTTTTTTGGTTTTGACGTCACTACCGTATCTTTAATAGGAGCAACTGTGGGAGTTGGAATAGAATTTACAAATGTGCTGGTTACAATACTATTTATTGCTTTTTTAGACGAAACAAACTTTAAAACTTGAGCTTGTTTAACCCCATCTTTTAACTCCGGGTTCCATTTAATTAAGTCGTCTTGACTTACACCTAACTTTTTTGAAATACCATAAATTGTTTCGCCTTGCAAAACTGTGTATGTATCGTTTGTAACAATACTAGCTGGAATTGTATTAATTGCGGGTTTTACTAATCCGTTTCTTTTTTTCTCCCCAACTATCACATACTCTCCTTCTTTTAATCCTGCACTAATATTTGGATTGTAAGAGAGTAATTTTTTTTCATCAATTCCATATTTTTTGGTAATACCATAAATTGTTTCTCCTTTAGAAATTTTGTGATACAAATATTTAGTTGTATCAATTGCCAAAGATTGTTTAGGTAGTAAACTTTCGAAAGGTATTTTTAATTCTTGACCATTTTTTAATCCATCAATCGCTTCATCATTTTCTGCTAAAATAGAATTAACATCCATGCCGTATGTTTTGGCAATAGCATAAAGACTTTGTCCTTTTTCTACTTTATGGATGTAATACTTTTTACCATTAATGGTTTTTATATCTTTTGATTTTGTTTGAGCTATAGAAACAAAGGATACAAGACACATTACAAAAGACAGTGTAATTGCTAAATATGTTGTTTTAATTTTTTTCATTTTCATGTTCTCGACTATGCTCGAACTGACAATCCTCTAATTATTATATCACTTACTGAATTATTCCCACTCAATTGTAGCTGGTGGTTTAGAACTAATGTCATACACTACTCTATTAACGCCTTTTACTTTATTGATAATATCGTTCGAAACTTTTGCTAAAAACTCATAAGGCAAATGACACCAATCTGCTGTCATACCATCTGTAGAGGAAACAGCACGAAGAGCGACAACTTTTTCATAAGTACGTTCATCACCCATCACACCAACACTTTGTATTGGCAATAAAATCGCGCCTGCTTGCCAAACTGTATCATATAATCCAGCTGTTTTTAAACCATCTATAAAAATGGCATCTACGTTTTGTAACAAATCTACTTTCTCAGGTGTAATATCCCCTAAAATACGAATGGCTAAACCTGGGCCTGGGAAAGGATGACGACCTATTAAAGCAGCATCAATTCCTAGTGCTCTTCCAACTCTTCGCACTTCATCTTTAAATAAACTACGTAATGGTTCAACAACATTTAACTTCATATAATCAGGTAAACCACCAACATTATGATGTGATTTAATAGTAGCAGATGGTCCGTTAACTGATAAACTTTCGATCACATCTGGATAAATTGTTCCTTGCCCTAACCATTTAGCATCCGTAATTGTTTTTGATTCATCATCAAATACATCTACAAAAGCTTTACCAATAGCTTTACGTTTAGCTTCAGGATCAGATAAACCTTTTAATGCATCATAAAAACGCTGTTTAGAATTTACACCTTTTACGTTTAATCCCATTCCTTTGTATGATTCTAATACACTTTCAAATTCGTTCTTACGTAATAGACCATTATCTACAAAAATACAATGTAAGTTTGCACCAATCGCTTTATGTAATAAAACTGCGGCAACACTACTATCAACACCGCCTGATAAACCTAAAACAACTTTATCGTTACCTAATTTTTGCTTTAACTCAGCAACCGTGGTATCAATAAACGAATCTGATGTCCAAGTACCTTTGCAACCACAAATTCCTTTCACGAAATTTTGTAACAAAGCGGCGCCTTCTGTTGAATGGTAAACCTCTGGGTGAAACTGAATCCCCCAAGTTTGTTCTCCAGTAACAGCAAAACCAGCAACCTTCACATCATGTGTACTTGCGACGATATTATAGTTTTCAGGTACTTTTAAAATAGTATCTGCATGGCTCATCCATACTTGAGATTCGTTGCTAATACCTTTAAATAAAGGATTGTTATCTTCTACAAAACTTAAGTTTGCTCTTCCGTATTCACGAGAATTTGATTTACCCACTTCTCCGCCATAAAAATGAGCTAATAATTGAGCTCCATAACAAATACCTAATAAAGGTAGTTTGCCTTTTATGTTTTCTAAACTTGGATTTAATGGGTTTTCTTGTCGCACGCTATGTGGACTACCAGATAAAATAACGCCTTTAATATCAGGAGTTAGTGTTGGGATTTTATTAAAAGGGTGGATTTCACAGTAAACATTCATTTCTCGTAAACGACGAGCAATTAATTGTGTGAATTGTGAACCAAAATCGAGGATTAAAATTTGTTCTTGCATAATAGCTAACAAAGATAGCTAAATCTTTTGTTTTAGAGGCTTCAAGAAGAAAATAAAATGTGAAATAAGGTAAAAAAATTAGTCTTTACTTCTCATAAATTTAACGATGGTATAAACACCCAAGCTAAATATAGCAGCTATAAAAAAGATAATAAAAAAATCACTTAATTCTAATGATGATTGCATGAATATTAAGCTGCTAATAATTTATTTTTAACCGCAAACATAACAATACCAGCAGTATTAGGAATACTTAATTTACTCATGATATTCTTACGGTGGGTATTGACTGTATGCGTACTTAGCTCCAATCTATCTGCAATTAATTTATTAGATAAGCCTTCAGAAATTAAACGAATGATATCCAATTCTCTATCGGTAATACCTAAACCTTGACAAGATACCTTTTCTAATTCAGGACGGATAACTTCTAATTCTTGAGAATTAGCTAAAAAATAAGCTACTTTACCGCATAAAAAACGTTCTCCTGAATGAGTCGCATGTAATGCCTCTATAATTTCCTCTTTATCACACTCCTTCAATAAATAACTTCTTACTCCCGAATCTAAGGCCGATTGCATTTCTACACGGCTCATATAATCCGTAATAGCTAATACTTGAAGTCGTTTAAAGGTTTTTGTAATGATAGAAATTTGTTTGGAATTGATATTTAGTGATTGAAAATCTAATACTAAAATTCTTGGTTTATTTTTTTTAATACAAGCTATTAAATTTTCAAAATTGTCATCTTCTGTATATTCTACTTCAAAATTAGCTGAAGAGCTTAATAATGTATAAAGCCCCAGTCTGCTTAAGTAGTTATTATCGGCTATAAGTACTGATATCATTATTAAAAAATTCTTATTTAGATTAATTTTAAACAAAGATACAGTTCGTATTGGAATTTCAAAATTTATATTTCAAAATTTAATTCACAACTATTGGTTAATTCCATTTTTTCAATCCAACTTTAAAACCTGCGCTTAAAGTTAAATTAGGCATAGAATGATTAGTCATAAACAATTGAGTATAAGCTAACTGCACAACAGGGTATATTCCAATATATTTATCATTAATAAACGAATTAAAATGATAGCCAATTTCTGCATTATACCCAGTGCCATGCATAATATGTGTATTGGTTCCTCCTATTGAAGAAGTAGGATGTATCAAAAACTCATCCATCATAATTTGATGGCTATGAGCCCCACCAATACCAACAAATAATCCTTTAACTAATGACGCTCTATAGGTAAATGTAATTAAAGTTCCTTGTTGGTCAGGATTTGTTACGTATAATTCTTTTACTCTAATATCAATAGAACTTGGCCTGTCAAATGCTTTAAAAAATGTGCCAAAACTTGCATAAACACCTGCTAATAGAGAGCTGTGATGTTGCATCCCACCTACTATACCAATATCGATATAATTTTTGTGATGATTATTTAATTGAGAGTAGCCGTTTTGTATTAAACAAATAACTAGGCTTATCAAAGCCAATCGATTTACGTTTTTCATAATAGTTATATTTTGGGGTTAACGTAAATGTGGTTTTCATAGGCTATTACTATTATAAATATTTGGGCGTGTTTGGCGGAAGCCAAACCGGGCTGTCGCTGCAATCTTTTTTTGTGAAACAAAAAAAAGGATTTACGCTTGCATCCCTCACGCTGGGTTTACGATAAATAGTAAGTTTTAGTTTTGTATAATACTGTTGTAGCAAACAGTTTAACTATGTGGTGTAGAACAGAATGTGCGGTTTCGGAACTTCGAAATTAATCCTGTTCTAATTGTTATAATTCGGAAAATAAAAAAAGTTACAGCGAAAATAAACTACCCTCGATAGCTAATTCAGTGTTAGGGAAAATAGGCTTAGCTTCTTCTAAAAAATCATCTAAATTTCCATATCTAGCCGAAAAATGACCAATTATTAATTTTTTGACATTGGCTATTTTTGCCATTTCGGCTGCTTGTTTAGCTGTACTGTGAAAAGTTTGTTTGGCCCTGTCTTTTTTATCTTCTAAAAATGTTGATTCGTGATATAATAAATCAACGTCTTTAATATCATTTGCTAATTCTCCAAAAAACTTAGTGTCACTACAAAATGCATAACTTCTAGGATTTGGCGGATCCATAGTTAAATCACTATTTTTAATAGTATTTCCATTATTATCAATCGCGTCCAAACCAAGTTTTAACTTATGAATTTCAGCAAAGGAAACATTCAGTTTTTCCAATTTATACTTATCAATATTTCTAGGAAATGGCTTTTCTTTAAACAAATAACCTGTTGTTGCTATACGATGTTTTAAAGGGAAGCTATACACTTCTACTTTTTCATCTTCAAGCAATAATTGTTTGGTATTATTTTGAGTGTGAACAAATTTGACTTGGTAATTTAAATAAGTGTCAGAATGCTTGTGAATGAGGTTAATAATTTCTTCTAATTCTTTTGGACCATAAATCGTGAGCTCGTTTTTTCGACCTAATAAGTGCATACTTGCTAAAAAACCTGGTAATCCATAAAAATGGTCGCCATGCAAATGACTAATAAATACGTGGTTTATATTTTGAAAACGAGCTTTATATTTTCTCATTTGCATTTGAGTTCCTTCTCCACAATCAATCAAAAAAAACCGCTCAGCTATATTTAATAACTGAGCGGTTGGATTTCGGTTAGCTGTTGGCGTTGCCGCACTACTACCTAATATTAATAATTCGAAGGATTGAACAGACATGATTGTATAATCCTTCGAAAATAATAATTAATTATTAATTACCATCATACGTTTTGTAGTGATAGCATTTTTGTATTTTAATGAATAAATATAAGTTCCGCTAGCTAAATTAGCTGCGTTGATTGTTACTTTATTTTCACCTGGATTTGTTTTAATAGTTTGTTGACTAACAACTGAACCAAGCGCGTTATATACTGTAATAGTAGCATTATCTTCACCTTCTACATAAAATTTAATATCCGTGTAATCAGAAAAAGGATTAGGTTCATTTTGATATAAAGCCATTTTATCTTTTCCAATATCTCTAATACCAGTTGATGTAGCTGGAAGAATATTAATAATGTAATAATTTAAAGTTTGTGGAGGTGTTAAACTACCATTGCCGCCAGATACATTTGGAGAAGCAGGACAAGAGCCAAACGCTGGAGTCATAAAAGGAGTAACTTTTAAACTTAAAGTATATGAACCTGCTGTTGTTGGAGTTCCATAAATACTTGCACAATTATTTGCGTTCCCAGGAAATTTAAAAGCCGGAGCTCCATTAATAACAGATCCTGTATTAACTGCAGCTGTAGAAGAACCTAAATTTAATCCTGGAGGTAAATTATAATTTGTTATACCAGTTGGATTGGTTATTTCGAAACGGTTAAAACAAAAAGTTATACCTGATGAAGTTGTATCTTTTGGAACTTTAACCGTTAAATTTTGAATATAAGGCTGACCAACAACACCTGATACGAAATTAGTAACACTATCAGGATAAACGCCTACTTTATTACTTGCAATAAATGTGGGGTTTAAAGAACAGGTTGGAACTGTTTGAGCAAAAGCAGAAGCTAAGGTAGCTGAAACAGCAATAATTGATAAGTAAATTTTTTTCATAATTGAATGTTTAGTTAATATTAGGGAATCATTAATTCCATTTAGTTAAAAGTAAATTTAACTAAAATTCAATCTTTATACAGATTTTAACATCTAATTTAAGGTAAAGTTTTAAACAGGAAATTGTAAATATTATTGACGACCAGCCAATAAAAACATAACAGCCATACGTACCGCTACTCCGTTTTCAACCTGATCTAAAATAATAGATTGGTCGCTATCCGCTACATCACTTGTAATTTCAACACCACGGTTAATTGGACCAGGGTGCATAATGATAATTTTTTTAGATAAGGAATCTAATAAGGTTTTATCTAAACCATATAACATGGTATATTCTCTAATTGATGGGAAAAACTTAATATCCTGTCTTTCTAACTGAATACGTAACATATTTGCGACATCACACCATTCTAGTGTTTTACGTAAATCCGTCTCAACCTTCACTCCTAAACTTTCTATATATTTAGGAATCAATGTTGTAGGACCGCATACTTTAACTTCTGCACCCAATTTTTGTAAACAAAATATGTTCGATAATGCTACGCGTGAATGTAAAATATCTCCAACAATCGCAATTTTCTTTCCTTTCAAATCTCCTAGCTTTTCTCTCATCGAGAATGCATCAAGTAATGCTTGAGTTGGATGTTCGTGGGCTCCATCACCTGCATTTACTATTTTAGCATTCACTTTTTTTGATAAAAATTCGGCAGCTCCAGCGCTTGAATGACGCATCACTACCATATCCACTTTCATGGCTAGGATATTATTTACTGTGTCAATTAAGGTTTCTCCTTTTTTTACAGACGAGGATGATGCTGAGAAATTAACCACATCGGCACTTAAGCGCTTTTGAGCTAATTCAAAAGATAAACGAGTACGAGTTGAGTTTTCGAAAAATAAATTGGCAACAGTTAAATCTCTTAAAGAAGGTACTTTTTTGATAGGACGATTTAAAACTTCTTTAAAATTAGTAGCGGTATCTAAAATTAATTGAATATCATTTTTACTGATATATTTTATTCCTAATAGATGATTGACGCTTAAGTTGCTCATGGTTTATAAATATCTTTCTTTTATAATATTAATATGATGTTGGGCGTGACCACACAACATATAGCCTAATGATAATACATTAACTTCGCCAGATGCCATTTGACCTTTCAATAACAACTCCTTATCAGATAACTGCTTGAATAATAAAATATTAGATAGTCTTACTGAATCAAATTCATCAGCTAACATCTGAATATTTGTATTGGTTAAATTAGCATTAGCGGCATATAAATTTTCATCAAAGGCTAAAACTTTTTGATTGTCACCTCTCGCAAAACGCAAAGCTCTGTAACTCAAAATGCGCTCAGTATCAATAATATGATTAATCACTTGTTTTACTGTCCATTTTCCTTCGTCGTAAAAATAATTCAATTTCTGACGAGGAATGTCTTCAATAAAATCTAAAATAGTTTGATGATTTGTTTTTAATGCAGAAATAATATCGTCTTCAGGAATAAGATTAATGTAATATTCGAAGTATGGTATATGATCTTTTTTTTGTGGGCGCATTTTTATGTTTTTGTTCTCGACTTCGCTCGAACTGACAAGCTTAATCTAATTTATTTATCAATTAATGTTACTCGGTCTTTTTTATCTGTTTCCGTCCACTCTACTTTTACATTTTGCGTTTCAATAGAATCAATCACCAATCCAGTATATTTTGCTTGAATTGGAACATGACGGCTAAATCTTCTATCTACCAAAACTAACAACTCTACATCGTTTGGTCGGCCAAATGCTAACATAGCATCTAAACCAGCACGAATGGTTCTTCCAGTAAATAACACATCATCTACTAAAATCACATTCTTGTCTTCTATAATAAAATCAATATTAGTACGATTTGGAATAAGCTCTTTTTTACGAAAATCATCACGGTAAAAGGTAATATCCAAATCACCACAGTTCACTTTCTTCTTTAAAATACCTTCTAGTAATTTTTGAATACGGTGTGCTAAATAAATACCACGAGGTTGCAAGCCAATGATAACCGTATTACTAAAATCGTTGTGAACTTCTATTAATTGATAGCAAAGACGAGTAAGAGTAACTTCTAATTGTTTATTTTCTAATAAAACTCTTGGCTTCAAGGTAGTAGTTATTTGATATAGGTTATTAGTTGTTTGAAATGTATTCGAGGTTTAAAGTTATAGTTATAATTTCAAACAACCAAAAACTTCAATCAAACAACCGTTATTATTTACATAAAAATAGTTTGAGTTCTATCTGGTCCGATAGAAACAATACTAATTGGCACTTCTACTAATTTCTCAATGTATTTTACATAATCAATTAATGTTTTAGGTAAAGAATCTTTTGAAGTCATTTTAGTTAAATCTTCAGCCCATCCTTTTACAGTTTCATAAACAGGAGTCACGTCAGCTGGATCAATACTAAATGGTAAGTAATCAATTTTTTCGCCTTTGTGGATGTAGTGAGTACAAACTTCTAATGTATCAAAATCAGATAAAACATCTGCTTTCATCATCATTAGTTCAGTTACACCATTAATCGCAATAGCATATTTTAAAGCTGGAATATCTAACCAACCACAACGACGAGCACGTCCTGTTGTCGCTCCAAACTCACGACCAATTTGACGAATCTTCTCTCCTACTTCATTATCTAATTCAGTTGGAAAAGGACCACTGCCAACACGAGTACAGTATGCTTTAAAAATACCAATCACATTTCCAATACGATTTGGTGCAATTCCTAATCCATTACAAGCACCCGCACAAATAGTGTTTGATGAAGTAACAAATGGATAAGAACCAAAATCAATATCCAATAAAGATCCTTGAGCACCTTCGGCTAATATTTTTTGACCTTTTTTAATCGCGTCATTAATAAAATGTTCAGTATCAATAAATTTTAAGTTTTTTAATTCTTCTATAGCTGCAAACCAAGTTGGTTCTAACTCAGCTAAATTATAGTCGTATTTATGAAAATCAAGAATTTGTTTATGTTTTTCAACTAAAGCATCGTATTTAGCTTTAAAATTAGGGCTTTCGATATCACCAACACGCAAACCATTACGTCCAGTTTTATCCATATAAGTTGGTCCAATACCTTTTAACGTAGAACCAATTTTATCTTTTCCTTTAGCAGCTTCGCTAGCCGCGTCAATTAAACGATGTGTTGGTAAAATTAAATGAGCTCGTTTGCTGATTACTAATTTTTTAGCAAAATCAACGCCTAATGCCGTTAAAGCATCAATTTCTTTTTTGAAAATTACGGGGTCAATAACTACACCATTACCAATAACATTTAAAGCGGTTGGGTGAAAAATACCACTTGGTATAGTATGTAAAACGTGTTTAATACCATTAAACTCTAAAGTATGTCCAGCATTTGGACCACCTTGAAAACGAGCAATAATATCGTATTTAGGAGTTAAAACGTCAACAATTTTACCTTTTCCTTCGTCGCCCCATTGTAGGCCTAACAGTACATCAGCTTTGATCATAATTTTACACTTTTTTTGAAAGCCTTCAAATTTACAATTAAGCCACAATTTACAATGAATAACAAATTAACAATTTGTAGATTTTTGAACAAAATGGAGATTAAATTACCTTAAAATAAACTTATCTTTTAAAAGTTTTTTCGAAATAAGCTGGTTAGAGGAATTGTAAACTTCTTTCTTTAAAAAACCATAGGTAGTATTAGTATAAAAAATCGTTTTGTTATTATTTTCACTTAATTCATGAGGATGAGTATTTATAACAACCGATTTATAGTATCTATCGAAAACAAACATTGAATCCATTTTTGGAGATGAATCAATATAAATTTCTGTTCCAGTTCCCACAATATCAGTCTGATTTAGAAAAAATTTATTTCCTTGCAACGAATATACATTTTTAGGAGATCCATTATTAACTCTAAAACTATAATATTCCAAGTTTTTCCTACATGACGGTGTACTTGAAAATCCATCGAACAAAACAGTATCAATTTTCATCGTATCTATTGAAAGGTTTACAGAATCGATATAAACCCAATATGAACCTTTTTTAAATCTGAAATTAGAAATTTCAGAAGAAAGATAAATCATATGACAATCAAGTGAATGGTCGCTTTCATTAGTATTTTTTTTACAAGAAGATAAACTTATTGATACTAGAAAGGTTATATAAATAAATAGTTTCATTTGTTAAAGCCTTATATAAATTTACGAATTAAATCTCAATCTCCAACCCATCATAAGCTAATTCAATAAAAGAAGGGAGCTCTTTCGAGACTTCATCGTGCAAACCTAATTGATGAGAAATATGAGTAAAATAAGCTTTTTCGGGTTTTAATTCTTGCATTAAATCTATAGCTTGTTGAAAGGTAAAATGCGACACATGTTCTTCTCTTCGCAAAGCGTTTATCACAATAATTTTAGAGCCTTTTATTTTTTGTTTTTCTTCTTCCGAAATATAATTAGCATCGGTGATATATGTAAAATCTTTTATTCTGTAAGCTTTTACAGGTAAACGATAATGAATCACATCAATGGGTAACAATTCAATGTCTTTAATTTTAATGAGTTTATCCGCTACCATAAACACATCTATTTCAGGAATTCCGGGATATTTATCTTCAGAAAAAATATAGGCAAATTCTCTTTTTAAAGCTTCCTGAACTCGTTCGGTTGCATAGACAGGCATACGCATTTTATTAAAAAAATTAAATGCTTTCACTTCGTCTAAACCGGCAATATGATCTTTATGTTCGTGAGTAAAAACAACTGCATCTAAAGTTTTAATTTTTTGACGCAACATTTGTTGTCTGAAATCGGGACCGGAATCTATAACCACTTTTGCAATATCAGTTTCAATTAAAATAGAACTTCGTAAACGATTATCTTTTGGATTTTGAGAACGACATACTGCACATTCGCAACAAATAATTGGAACGCCTTGTGAAGTACCTGTACCCAAAAAAGTAACTTTCATGATTTATGATCTTTTAATCAATTCTAAATATACGTCCTGATTTAATAAGCCTAAAATTAAAGTAAACACAATACCGTAAATAGCGCCCCAAAAATGAGCCTCGTGTCCAATATTATCAACCGAATTATTTCCTGTTCTTCGTTTACTTAAATAATAGCTAATTCCCAAATACAAAATACCAAAAACCCAAGCCGGCATTGGTATAAAAAAGAATCCTAACTGAGACATTGGTAAGCACGTAATATAGCTAAAAATTAAAGCATTCACTGCTCCACTCGCTCCTAATGAAGTATAATGCGTATTGTTTTTGTTTTTAAAATACTCTGATATGGACGAAGCATAAATAGCACCTGTATATAAAAGTATATAAAACACCATCCCTAATTTTTTATCTGGCTCTCCGCTCTCTCCAAGCAATATCGGAAGTACTCCTTTTTCAACAATGGGTCCAAACATCCATAAAGCATACATATTAAATGCTAAATGAATATAATCACCATGCAAAAACGCATGTGATAAAAAACGATAATGCTGATTGTAATGATTAATTGAGTATGGATGGAAAATATACTTGTACTTAATTTCAGGATTATTCATCGCATACAAAGAGAATCCAACAGTGAGAAATAATATAGCGTACGTAATCATTATTGAGATTTTGTTTTTTGTAAAAATACAGATTAAAAACAATAAAAAAGGTTGCCAAAGGCAACCTTTCAAACATTTATATAAATCTAAATTATTTTATGGAACTATTTAACTCTTCTACAGAAGATTCAAATTGAAAAGCACCGTTGATTAGAAAATAATTGTTTTTGTCTACACACTTAGCATGAGCAATTTTAGCAACTTCTAACTTGTTAGCTTCAAAGTTAAACAATAGCATTATTTCTTTAATTTGAGCTGAACTTAAACAGTTACTTTTTAAAATCTGTTTAACAGTTGTTAGTCTCGTATCTTCAAACGACTGTTTTGTAATGGTTTGTTTTGCTGCCGAAAAACTAGAACTGCTCATTGCATTAGCGGCGTCGCAACTAGCGGCATTAGATACATTTTGAGAAGAAGTACTAGCTGTATTCGTATTTAGATTACTGTTTGTAGTGGTTGTAGTAGTTGTTGTAGTATAAGAAGTAGAAGTTGACGTTGAATTATTTAACGTTGCGTCGTTTATATTAACATTCATATTAATTCCTAAACCGCCCATATTAACCGAAACATTTGTATTTGCACCGTTACCACCCGTTGAAACATTTGTATTAGTATTTCCTACATTTCCCGACGTCACGGTTGTTTCTTGAGTAACTATTGTTGTAGAAATTTCAGGCATTGGTGTTGTATTAAAATGTACCACTGGAACTTCTGTTGATGGAGGAGCAGCTTGAGTAATTGGAACCTGACTAAAAAAACGTAACACATTCACCATTTTATTATTTTTCTTAATCTTATAAGTTACTTCCAAAGCTCCATTACCATCAGCGTCGGTAACTTGCAAATATTTTTTCTCCAAAACTGGTTGTTTAGGATCTTCAAAAATAATTTTAGCAGAATAATATGGTTGATTTAAATCCACCACTTTTACATTTGTAACAGGAGTTTCATTTTGTCTGATACCATTTAAAATCAAGTAAAATTTCAATCCATCTTCTGAAAATACAATTAAATTAGAAGTGTTTTGGGCAATCGAAGAAATTGATAAAAATGCTACGGCTAATAAGGAGTAAATTGTTTTCATAGATTGTAATTTAAATTTGACACTAATTTATTAATAATTCATTTATTCGGTTACCTCAAACCAACTAAAGTGCCAAAATAAAATTAAATAAAAAGTTTAGGTTTTAAAATTGTTAAAATTATCTAAACAATAGTCACACTCCAAGCTTCGGGCTTAGCATCAAATAAAATTTTGGTTTTAGCCCAAACGCCGTCAAATAATTCAGACTGGCGATAAGCTTCTAAATACTTTGGTTCATCCCATATACTTAAGGTAAAAAACACGCATGGATTATTAATATCTTGTAACAGTTCAACATGTTGGCAGCCTTCCATAGCTACTATTAAATCTTTACTAGCTTTAAAAATATCTTTAAAACGTTCAATTGAATCTTCTTTAAACGTCATCTTCACAAATCTCTTAATCATATATATCAACAATTATTCGGTCAATTTTATATTTACTTAATACATTTCTTTTAATCACAATTTTAGTCGCAGATTGCCCTAAAGACGATATTTCTAATAAATCCATCGAATTAAAAAAACACACTACATCTCCAATTTTTACATCATCGTACGTTTTATTTATTTTTGTGATGTTGTATGATGGAAGAGCTATCGAAAAACGCTTGTTTCCAACCTGTTTTTCAAACTCTTGTTTAGTAATACTTGTAATTAAATTTCCAAAGTCATCTTCGTACAACACCATTCCTTGCAAATTACTTGGAGTTGAAAAACTCTCGAAGGTATATAATTTACAATAGTCTTGCGTTTCGGCACAAAAATCTTCTAAAGGAATTTTATCTACTAATTTACTAGCAATTTCGGTAAATATATCTCTTAAAAAAAATGAATGTTGTCGTTCTGAATCAAAGTACAATTGATAAACAGGTTCATTAAATTCTTTATCAATCAAGGTTAATAAACCATTATCTGGGCAAATAATATACTGTCCTTTAAATTTTGACAATAAATAACGAGTATTATCAACAGCCAAATTACCAATAGTTTCGGATGAGTTTAAAAACTTTACAGCAAATAGATGAATCGTATTTTCAGGAAAGTAAGGCAAAGCACTTCTCAAAGCAAAGGCTCCCTCGTTGTGAGCGTGAGGATTGACGTCACAAGCTAAATCAACAATTCTTACATTTGGTTGTTTGCTATACAACATGCCTTTAACCATTGCCAAGTATGGGTCGCGATAACCCAAATCAGTCGTAATGGTAATAATAGACATATTGAAAACTTTATTTAATTTACTCAAAAGTAAATAATAAATTAGGCTTACTTTTTACTTTAAAAAGTATTTGATTAACACGATTATTAACATAAATTACTGTACCTTGATTGAAAAAATTATAACATTAGATAGCGTTGAACCTGTTGAAATATATGGCGTAAATGATGTGAAGCTCAACGTGATAAAAAAATATTTCCCTAAACTTAAAATTATAGCGAGAGGTTATTCCATAAAAGCTTTGGGTGACGAAAGTGAAATAGCTCACTTCGAAAAAAAGTTAACCATGATGGTTGAATACTATCACAAAAATGGTTTATTAACAGATACAGTCATTGAAAGATTGTTAGGTCAAACAGGCGATAATTTACTTTTAGCAAAAGAAGAAGCAACCGGCTCAGATATTATTGTTTTCGGTAATAATGGCTTAGTTATTAAAGCCAGAACCGATAATCAGCGCAAAATGATGCAATCAGTTGGTAAAAGCGATATGCTTTTTGCAGTAGGACCTGCTGGAACCGGAAAGACCTATACCGCAGTAGCATTAGCTGTTAGAGCACTAAAAAACAAAGAAGTAAAACGTATTATTTTAACTCGACCTGCCGTGGAAGCTGGAGAAAACTTGGGTTTTTTACCAGGAGATTTAAAAGAGAAGTTAGATCCATACATGCAGCCATTATATGATGCCTTGTATGATATGTTACCTTTAGATAAATTAAATCAATACATTGAAGCTAAAATCATTCAAATTGCACCTTTGGCATTTATGCGTGGAAGAACTTTAGATAATGCCTTTGTTATTTTGGATGAAGCTCAGAATACAACTGAGAGTCAGATGAAAATGTTTTTGACACGTATGGGAGCAAATGCAAAGTTTATTATCACAGGTGATATGACTCAGATTGATTTGCCTCGAAATCAAACATCAGGATTAGCACAAGCTGTAAGATTATTAAAGAAAACAGATGGTATTGACATTGTAGAATTAACAACGGTTGATGTTATTAGACATCGTTTAGTAAAAGCGATTATTGAAAAATACGAAGAAGACACCATTAAGAGATAAGTTATTTGATTGAAGTTTTTGGAAGTCCATTTCAGAAACTCATTTAACAAACAACTAAAAACTTAAAACAAATAACTAAGCATTATGACTATAAAAGATTCTCAAAAACAGGTTGACGATTGGATTAAGCAGTATGGTGTTCGATATTTTAGCGAACTCACTAATATGGCTATGCTTACTGAAGAAGTTGGTGAGGTAGCGCGTATTATTGCTCGCCGATATGGTGAACAAAGCGAAAAAGAATCAGATAAAAATAAAGACTTAGGAGATGAGTTAGCTGATGTGATGTTTGTTTTAATTTGCCTAGCCAACCAAACTGGCATAGATTTGGAAGAAGCATTAAAACGAAACCTCGATAAAAAAACAAATCGAGATTCGGAAAGACATCACCATAACGAAAAACTTAAATAAATTTTGCTTAAGCAACTCTTCATATTTGTCCTAATAACTTTCTTTCAGTCATTATTTGCTCAAAATAGTTTAATAAGCGTTGACGAACCCAATAAGGACATTGGTTCGCAAGAAAACATTTATAAAGTAAAGGCAGATTATATTATCAAAAATAATCAGGCTAAAAACTTATATTTATTAAGAGCTGACGCTTTAAAAGGTATCACCATTAGAGCAGCTAAAAAAACAATTAAACCAGGCGACACAACAATTATTGTGGTTGAGTTTATTCCACAACAAACTGGAAAATTTAATGAAGCTATCAATTTAGTAACCAGTGCGGATGGTGATCCTTTTAAAATGACACTTTCAGGAAATATTAAATCCATAAAAACAGACGATAAAACAGCATGTTTTTATTTTAAGAAACCCAATAATACTAGTGTTAAAGTAAGTGAACCAATTGTAGCTACTGAACCTACAAAACCTAGAGATACTTCTAATAATATACCTGATAATACAACAAATACTGTAATTGATAATCCCGTTATTCCTGTAAAACCTTCTGAACCGGCAAAAAATAAAAATCCAAATGAATTAGATGAAGATTTATATAAACCTAATAACATCATCTTTTTAGTAGACGTGTCAAGCTCAATGAAAGACACTAGTAAATTAAAAGTGATGCAATTTGCTTTACACCATTTAATAGAAGTTTTAAGACCTTCAGACAAAGTAACGTTTATTACCTATGCCGATTCGGTTAAGATTTTAAGAGAGGGTTTAAGTGGAAAAGACAAACAAGAGTTAAATGAAGTAGTTGATCGATTGAAAGCTAAAGGCTTAACTAAGGGAAATAAAGCTATTTTATTCAGTTTAGATGTGGCTTTAAAAAACTACATTTCAAATGGAAATAATCAAATCATCTTGGCAACCGATGGTAAGTTCAGGTTTTATCCAGATGATCAAAAACTATATTTATCAAAACAAGGTGATAAACTAGTAAAACTATCTACTATGGCTTTTGGGAATGATAAAGATGCAATGAAAACTCTCAAAGAAATCGCACAAATTGGTAAAGGAAATTTTATTCATATTAGAAGTCGATCAAAGGCAAAAGAGCAATTATTAGATGAAATCAAACAAAACAGTTTAATTCGTTAAAAACGACATCAATCGTTTTATTTTACCTTTTTTGTAGAAAAATCAGATTATCAGTTATTTAGCAAAAAATAAATTATCTTTGGGTAAACTTTAAATAAACACACATGAAAAAAATCTACTTTTTTGTCTTTTCTATTTTTGCTTTGAGTCAAATAGAGGCTCAAACGTACACATTAACACAATCTAATAATGACCCAATTGTTGGTGATTCTTATGGTTCCATGTTAGTTGATACAAACACAACAACCTTACCCATTAGTGTTGCCGGCACTGGTGTTACTTGGAATCTAGTGGGCTTAACCTATACGGATTCATTAGTTACAACAAACACTTATTCAACTGCTGCATCATCAGCAAATTCAGCTAACTATCCTGGAACTAACATAGTGTTAACAGATTCTACCGTTACAACTTATTATAAAACTTCTACAAATAAGCTAGAATTATTAGGAGTTGATGCAGGATTTTTTGATTTAAACTATAACACAAATGCTGCAAATGTAGCAAACTATCCAATGGCTTATGGATACACTGATACTGATGTTTTAGTAGGCGGTACAATTAACGTACCTTCTGCGTCGTTAAATGGTCCATTTTCTGGAACTGTTGTTACAAATATAGATGGTTCGGGAACAATGAATCTAAATGGGATCACTACTTTAAGTAACTGTTTAAGAGTTAAAACTGTACAAAATCTAAGTTTTAATTTAGCATTTGGATTAATACAAGGAACCATTGATCAAAATATTTACAATTTTTATCACAGTTCTTCTAAATTTCCAGTTTTTACTATCAGCTATTCTCATATAGTTACATCTGGTCTTCAAACAATTGACCAATTGCAAACACAAGTTAATATTCTTTCAAACGTTGTTATAGGAGTTAAAGAAAATAAGTTAAATGATATTATTTTTAAAGCATATCCAAATCCTGCTGATAATAAAATTCAATTACACTTTGTTTTAGCAAATACTGAATCATACACTATTGAAATTTCTAACACGTTAGGGCAAGTTGTAAAAACAGTTACAATGTCTAATTTACAAGCAGGTATGTATAATGAAACAATTAATACATCTGATTTAACTGCTGGCATGTACACTATTAAGGTAAACGGAAAAACAACTCAAGGAACTCAAAAATTAATGATTCAAAAATAAATTTCTTTTAATGTTTTAAATAAAAAACGCCTCAATAGTTGAGGCGTTTTTTTATTTAGTTAATTTTGTATTCTCGATATTCTCCTGGTTTTAAATCACCTAACTCAATAGTGTCAATTCTAACCCTTATTAATCTGGCTACTAAATAACCTAAAGCTTTACACATACGCCGTATTTGCCGATTTTTCCCTTCCGTTAATATAATTCTAAATTCAAAATCATTCATTTTTTCTATAAAACACGGCTTTGTTTTACAAATCATAATATCAACGCCAGCGCTCATTTTATTAATAAATTCATCCGTAATCGGTTTATTAACTGTCACAATATACTCCTTTTCTTTTTCTTTTATTGGACTAGATAAACTTTGAATGTATTTTCCATCATTTGACAATAACAATAGGCCTTCTGATTCTTTATCTAGCCTTCCAGCATATCCTAAATGTTTTTCAAACTTAAAAACAGTTGTTAAATTATCTTCAATCGTTTTGTTATAAGTGGTCTCAATCCCACGAGGTTTATATAAAGCAATATACGTAAATGGCATGTTTGGCTTAAGTAATTTATCTACATAATAAATCTCCCACGTTTCATTAAACTCGCTGTTTTCTGTAACGATAACACCATTTACTTTCAATTTTCTACTCTCAATTGCTCTAATAGCTTCTTTGTTTGTAAAGCCTAAACTATGAACTAAATAGTATTTAATATTTAATCGGAAACTCAATTTTTTGATAATTTTATGACAATGTTATCTTTTTTTATCTAAACCTCATAAAAATTGCCCTAATTCGCTATAATTTATTAAGTTTGTTGGTTCAAAAACAGCTATGGAAAACTCTTATTTTGCCCACCCAACTGCCATTATTGATGATGGCTGTCATATTGGTAAAGGAACAAAGATTTGGCACTTTAGTCATATTATGCCAAATTGTACACTAGGAGAAAACTGCAACATCGGACAAAACGTAGTTATTTCACCTGATGTTATTTTGGGTAAAAACGTTAAAGTACAAAATAATGTTTCTATTTATACGGGAGTTACTTGTGATGATGATGTGTTTTTAGGTCCATCAATGGTTTTTACAAATGTAATTAATCCTCGAAGTGCTGTAAATCGTAAGTCAGAATATGCCAAAACTCATGTTGGTAAAGGAGTAAGTATTGGAGCTAATGCTACCATTGTTTGCGGACATGATATTTTAGATTATGCTTTTATAGGAGCGGGAACAGTCGTTACAAAAACAGTTCCCGCTTATGCACTAGTAGTAGGTAATCCTTCTCGTCAAATTGGTTGGATGAGTGAATTTGGTCACCGTTTAGAATTTGATGCTACTGGAAAAGCAACTTGTAAAGATAGCGGACAAGTGTATCAATTAGATAATAATATAGTAAAAAGAATTTCATAATTATGACAAAAATTAAATTCGGAGTTATTGGTCAAGGTCACATTGGTAAACGCCACGCCGAAATGGTACGTCGTAATCCAAACTGTGAATTAGTAGCTGTTTGTGATGTTGCTCCAAAAGACAAACTAGGACTAGAGACTCTAAGCGAAAAATTCTATACATCTGCTGAGGAATTAATAAAAAATCATCCGGAAATAGATGTGATTAATGTTTGTACACCAAATGGTTTACATGCTCAACATGCTTTAATTGCTTTAGAATCTAATAAACATGTGGTTGTAGAAAAACCAATGGCATTAAGTAAAGCGGATTGCGAAAAGGTAATTTCAACTGCTTTAGATCACAGTAAAACTGTATTTTGCGTAATGCAAAACCGTTATTCCCCGCCAAGTGTTTGGTTAAAACATATTGTAGAATCAAAAACAATTGGTGATGTGTATATGGTTCAATTAAATTGTTACTGGAACCGTGACGAGCGTTACTATAAAGCTGGTGGATGGAAAGGTACTCAAGATTTAGATGGAGGTACATTGTTTACTCAATTCTCTCATTGGATTGATATTATGTACTGGATTTTTGGAGATATTAAAAACATCCAAGCAAAATTTGCGGATTTTAATCACCAAAATTCAACTGCATTTGAAGACAGCGGATTTGTCAGTTTTGATTTTGTTAACGGTGGCATGGGAAGCATCAACTACTCAACTGCTGTTTGGGATAAAAACTTAGAATCATCTTTAACCATTGTTGGTAGTAAAGGAAGTATTAAAGTTGGCGGTCAATATATGGATCAGGTTGATGTTTGTACTATTAAAGACTATGTAATGCCTTCGTTAGCTGAAACAAATCCTGCTAATGATTATGGTGCTTATAAAGGCTCTGCTAACAATCATCACAACGTAATTGAAAATGTAGTAGATACTATTACTGGTAAAACTAAAATTACTACGAATGCCTTAGAAGGCTTAAAAGTAGTTGATATAATTGAGAGAATTTACGCTTTACGTCCAGCATCAGTTATTAAAAATAAATAAGAAACATTAAAAAATATATTATGGGAATTTATAAAGACATCGTTGATAAGAAAGCTACAATTGCAGTTATTGGATTAGGTTATGTTGGTTTACCAATAGCCTTAGCATTTGCTAAAAAAGTAAAAGTTATTGGATTTGATATCAATGCTAAACGCGTTGATATGATGAACAAAGGCATTGATCCAAGTAATGAATTAACAAAAGCAGATTTCGCAAAATCTGACATTACTTTTACTCATAAATTAGAAGATTTAAAGAAAGCAAAGTTCTTTATTATTGCCGTTCCTACTCCAATTGATGAACATAATTTACCCGATTTAAAACCATTAATTGGTGCTTCTACAACAGTTGGAAAAGTATTAAAGAAAGGTGATTATGTTGTATACGAATCTACCGTTTACCCTGGTTGTACAGAAGATGATTGTATTCCGGTTTTAGAGCGCGAATCAAAATTAAATTTTGTAAAAGATTTTAAAGTTGGTTATTCTCCTGAACGAATTAATCCAGGTGATAAAGAACATACGATAACTAAAATTTTAAAAATCGTTTCTGGTTGCGATAAAGAAAGTTTAGAAGAAATTGCTAAAACTTACGAGATTATTGTTGAACCAGGTACTCACCGTGCATCAAGTATTAAAGTAGCAGAAGCTGCTAAAATCATTGAAAACACACAGCGTGACGTCAACATCGCATTGATGAATGAATTATCAATCATCTTTAATAAAATGAATATTAATACTTATGATGTTTTAGAAGCTGCTGGTACCAAATGGAATTTCTTAAAATTCTTCCCAGGTTTAGTTGGCGGACATTGTATTGGTGTTGATCCTTACTACTTAACATACAAAGCAGAATCTTTAGGATACCATGCGCGTGTTATTAATAGCGGACGTTATGTAAACGATAGCATGGGCTTTTATGTAGCTAAAACTTGCGTTAAAAAGATTATTGCTGCAGGGAAAAACATCTCTAAATCAAAAGTATTAATTATGGGTGCTACGTTTAAAGAAGACGTCAGTGATATCCGTAATAGCAAAGTAGCAGACATCGTTAAAGAATTAAAATCCTTTGGTGTAAAAGTGGAGATAGTTGACCCACATGCTGATAGCGCTGAATTAAAACATGAATACGGTTTTGGTTTAAATAAATTAGCTAAAGGTTATGATGGTGTTATTGTTGCTGTAAATCATCAAGAATATAAAACTTTAGATGAAAAATTCTTTAAATCGATTCTTTCTACAAAAGGAGTGATAGTTGATATTAAAGGGATGTACAAAAACAAAATGAAGGGCTTAACATATTGGAGTCTGTAGAAAGTGAGAAGTAAGATTTTAGATTTAGGAATTAAAAATCTTACATCTAATTTCTAAAATCTTAAAATGTAAATGAGTTATAAACTAAGCGGATTAAATCCTGAACAACAGCAGTTATTAGAAGATGGTAAATTATTACCATTAATGGAAGAGTTCTATACCATTCAAGGTGAAGGTTTTAATACGGGTAAGGCTGCCTATTTTATTAGAATTGGTGGTTGCGATGTTGGTTGCCATTGGTGCGATGTGAAAGAAAGTTGGGACGCAAGTTTACATCCTTTAACAACTACCGAAAATATTTTAGAAAATGTTTTAGAAAGCAAAACACCTGCTGTTGTTGTTACTGGTGGCGAACCTTTAATTTATAATTTAGTTTATCTAACAGGTTTATTGAAACAAAACAATATTCAAACGTATATCGAAACTTCTGGGGCTTATCCCTTAAGTGGTAATTGGGACTGGATTTGCTTATCTCCTAAAAAAACTATGTTGCCAAAAGAAGAAAATTACAGCGCAGCTCACGAATTAAAAATTATTGTATTTAATAAACATGATTTTATTTGGGCCGAAGAACAAGCTGCTAAAGTTGGAAAGGATTGCTTTTTATATTTACAACCTGAATGGAGCAAGCGTAACGAAATAACACCTTTAATTGTGGAGTATGTCAAACAAAATCCTCGTTGGATGATTTCTTTACAAACTCACAAGTATATTGATATTCCTTAAATTCTCATTTTTCACAATATGAAAAAGATACTTTGCATAGATTCCAATCATGATATACTTCACGAAACGTTAATCGATGCAGGTTTTCGCTGTGATTTATTTTGGAATAAGTCCAAAGAAGAATTAATTGAACTCTTACCAAATTATGAAGGCGCTGTTATTAGAAGCAAATTCAAATTCACTAAAGAAGTTTTAGATTCAGCTACCAACTTAAAATGTATTGGACGTGTTGGTGCAGGCATGGAAAACATTGATGTAGAATATGCTAAAAGCAAAGGAATCACATGTGTGAGTGCTCCTGAAGGAAACAGAGATGCTGTAGGAGAACACGCATTAGGAATGCTACTGATGTTGATGAATCATTTAAAGCGCAGTGATAATGAGGTTAGAAATGGGATTTGGAAACGTGCCGAAAATCGTGGACACGAAATTGCCGGAAAAACCATTGGAATTATTGGTTATGGGAATATGGGTT